>ERZ1026915.282-NODE-282-length-26847-cov-12.392244_pt1 | contig 26847 bp, 18 predicted proteins | sample MGYA00519466_ERZ1026915 | MGnify/ENA primary metagenome ERZ1026915 (study PRJEB26926, sample SAMN06164884) | human gut metagenome | biome: ENVO:00009003; feature: ENVO:2100002; material: ENVO:00002003 | host: Homo sapiens | place: USA | collected 2012 ... | reverse complement strand
CACGTAAGGAGTCGTCGGCAGCGTCAGATGTGTATAAGAGACAGAACAAATAGATTTGATCTATCCGCCCAATATTTAAATAAGACAATTCCTATTTTAACTACGTTAATAAAATTCCGTATAGTTTTGACTTTCAACAGGTTCACCATGAAAAAAAATATTAAAATATATTATCCTATTTAAATCAAAATACATATATTTGCGATTGTTATTGAATATCACAATTATAAAATACACAAGCAAAAAGAGACCCTAATGAGGTTTGGATGGCCATAAAACCACTATTAGGAAATATGATAATGATAAAAAAGGTAGCATCACAATTTTAGAAAGAGAGTTCAATATATAATGCCTGAAAAATGGCAATGTACAAACCCCTAATAAAAGCCAAGTTTATATGAACAGATTTTCTTCATTATTATGTAGCTTGCTATTCTGCATGATTACATATGCACAGGAAATTACAGTAACTGGTAAAGTCACCGCAGGAGGCGAAGAGATGCCTGGTGTCACAGTAGCTGTAAAAGGACAAACTCGCGGTACCATCACTTCCATTGATGGCAGCTATCAGATTCAGGTTAATGGTAACGAAAGCCTGATCTTCTCTTTTGTAGGTTATGAAACAGTAACCATACCGGTAAACAGACGCAAAGTGATTAACGTAGAATTAAAGGAAGCAGCCCAAATGGTAGATGAGGTAGTGATAACCGTTCCTTACGGTACTGCCAAAAAATCCACATTTACAGGGTCTGCAAGCTATATTGCCGCCGGTACTATTGAAAAAGCACAGGTCAGTAGTGTATCAAAAGCACTGCAAGGAACTGTAGCTGGCTTACAGTCTTTTTCCTCCAGCGGTCAACCCGGATCAGACGCAACGATCCTGATTCGTGGAGTTGGTTCTGTAAACGCTTCAACCAATCCCCTCTATGTGGTTGATGGTGTTCCTTACGATGGTGCTCTTTCCTCCATAGCATCTTCAGATATTGCGTCAATCACTGTATTGAAAGATGCAGCTTCCGCTGCATTGTATGGCTCACGTGCAGCAAACGGCGTAATTATGATCACCACCAAACAAGGAAATAAAGATAGCGCACCCACCGTTGAATTATCTGCCAAATATGGTTTTTCAAGCCGTGCACGGGCAGACTACGACCAGTTGAATACAAACCAATATTATGAATTATATTGGGAAGCCATGCGTAACTATCGTATGGACAACGGTTACTCTGCCGAAGAAGCTGCTGTATGGGCATCAAGCAATGTTACAGGCAATCTAGGCATCAATCCTTATGGCAGTGCTTATCCTGAACCAATCGGCCATGACGGAAAACTGGTAGCAGGCGCCAAACCATTATGGGACGACAGCTGGGACGACGCCCTTTCACAAGATGCGCACTATACAGATTTAAATGTACGCGTAAGTGGTGGTAGCAAAACCTCCAAGTACTTTGTTTCAGCAGGTTACATGGATGACCAAGGTGCTTATATCTGCTCTGGTTTCAAACGCTATACTCTCCGCGCCAACGTGACTTCAGATATCCGCAAATGGTTACAGATCGGATTGAACGTATCAGGAACTCATTCTGTTCAAGACTATCCCAAGCAAGATGACTCTACCATTTCCAATGTGGTCATGTTTGCCCGTTCGGTACCATCTTTCTATCCGGTATATCAACGCGATTTGGCAACCGGAGCATACCTGTTGGACGAAAACAATGAACGTATGTTCGATTATGGTGAGTATCGCCCGAACTCGTATGCAAAATATAATCTGCTGGCTTCCATGCCACACGATAAAAGTGAGATAAAACGTGATGCTGCCTCTTTACGTGGTTTTATCCAAATAACTCCGATCAAAGGGCTTGCTTACAAGATGTCTTTGAACATTGACTATAACAACAAAACAAATCATAACTACACCAATCCTACTTACGGTACAGGTTCTATCAGTGGTGGCAGCGTAAGCAAATACAACTACCGCACTACAGGCATGACTTTTAATAATGTCATTAATTATCAACACACGTTCAATGATGTACATGATATCCGTGTGATGGCCGGTCAGGAGTATTATGAATATAACACTTCCAATTTCGGCGGAAGCCGCAGCAAAGTCATCATGGATGGATTTTATGAGCCCGACGCAGCTTCCTCTTTAGGTGATTTTGGCGGAAACAGTGACCAATACAAGCTGTTAAGTTTCTTTGGAAGTGCTGAATACTCGTACAATCAAAAATACTTCTTATCGGCTTCTGTCCGTTCTGACGGTTCTTCCCGTTTCCATCCGGATCATCGTTGGGGTACTTTCTGGTCAGTCGGCGCATCTTGGAAAATCATGCAGGAAGAGTTTATGAAGGACACATCAGACTGGCTATCCAATTTGTCATTGCGTGCCAGCTACGGAGCACAAGGTAATGACCAGGTAGGTTATTATGCGTATCAGGCGCTCTATTCCATACGCAATAACCTCGGTGAATCCGGTTTGCACGCTTATCGTCTGGCAACTCCTAATTTATCATGGGAAACCAATCTAAATACTAATATCGGCTTGGATTTTGGTTTCTGGAACAATCGTCTAAATGGTACAATAGAATATTTTGAACGTCGTTCCAAAGATTTATTATTCTCTAAAGACTTAGTTCCATCTTCAGGCTTCTCAAGTATGGACGAAAATATTGGTGCTATCAAAAATTATGGATGGGAATTCCAAATCTCAGGATATCCTATCATGACTAAAGATTGGAAATGGAAACTTTCTTTTAATGCTACTACCTATAAAAACAAAATAACCTCATTGCCTGCCGAAGAAATGTGGAGTGGCAACAAGAAATGGGTGAAAGGAGGATCGTTATATGACTTCTATTTAGTAGAATGGGCTGGTGTCAATCCTGAAAATGGTAATCCTACGTGGTATCGTTACAATACCAACGGAGAAAAGATAACCACAGAAGACTATTCATCAACCACCCCGGACGACAAAGTAAAATGCGGCAATTCACTACCCGACTGGACCGGCGGTCTTCAATCAGATCTCTCATTCAAGGATTTTACATTATCATTCTTATTCTCTTATTCCATTGGTGGTAAAATCTATAATGGGGATAAAGTTTCATTGATGAGCCAAGGACCTACAGGCACCGGTTGGAGCGTAGATATGTTAGATCGTTGGACTCCTGAAAATCCCTATACCGATGTACCGCGTCTGACTACTTCTCCCAAAAGTTCATGGACAAACTCTTCAAACCGGTTCTTAGTTGACCGTTCATACTTACGTTTGAAGAATATTACATTCTCTTACAATCTGCCGAAATCATTGCTGAATACATTGACGCTGAAAGATGCAAGCATATTTTTTCAAGCAGAAAATATGCTGACATTAGCCAAACAACAAGGTCTAGACCCAGAGCAAACTTTCGGAGGCTCTACTTACTATCGTTATCCGGCAATGAAAACTATTTCATTCGGTATCAATGTGAAACTTTAATACAGAAAGAAGAATATGAAAACTATTTTAAAATATATATTTTCATTCGCACTGGGAAGTACAATGCTCACTTCCTGCGATTTGGATACAATTCCTACGACTTATGTAGATGCCGGTTCTGTTTTCGGTAAAACAGGAGATGCCGAAAAAGTACTTAATGGTGGCTGGAACTACCTGATGGAAACTTTCAATTCTTACGCCAACCCCGGCTATGGAGCAATGCTACGTGCAAATGACGCAATGGGTTCTGATGTAGTGTTAAATAGCAAATATGGCTTTAGGACACATAATGAGTTTTCTGCAATTTATGGAAAAGGAGGCACAAACACCTTGAGCTGGCTTTTAGCATACCGTGTAATCAACGACTGCAATGGCGTATTAGACAATATTGATGCTGCCGAAGGCACGCAAGCCGACAGAAACCGAATTAAAGGACAAGCATTGGCTTTACGCGGTTTCTTATACCTGCACCTGGCCTCTTGTTATTCCTTTGCTATTGATAAAGACCCGGACGCTGTATGTGCACCTGTCTATACACAGTCCACCGATGAAACAATTGCAGCAGAAGGAAAACCCGCATCAAGTGTCAGTGAAGTATATGCGCAATCCATCAACGATTTAGAAGAAGCATTAGAACTTATTCCCGAAACTTATGTACGTGACGCCAAACACAAAATTGACAATGAAGTTGTCCTAGGTATTCTCTCACGTGCCTGTCTTTATGCTCGTCAATGGGAGAAAGCTAAAACTTACTCGGACAAATTGTTAACTAAAAACAATTATCTAATGACCGAAAGTGAATATAAAGCCGGATTCAATTCTGTAGACAATAAAGAATGGATTTGGGGGCATGCCCAAACCAACGATCAAAGTAATGCCAGTTATCAATTCCATTATTTAGATACTACAACTAAAGGATCATACTATTATAGCTTCAATGTAGACCCTTACTTCCGTGATTTGTTCGAAGATGGTGATTATCGTAAAGAAATGCTGTTCTGGGCCACAGATCCGGGAGCTGACGTCGCATCAGCAGCCTATGTATGGATGCGTAACTCTAAATTCAGATTCCGCGATATCGAAAACCAACTTGGTGATATCGTATTGATGCGCGTTGCCGAAATTTATTTGATAAATGCAGAAGCAAAAGCACATCTGAATGATCCAGATGCAATTAACAAATTAAATGATTTAAAAACAGCCAGAGGGGCAAAAACCATTCATACAAATCTTTCACAACAGGATCTATTGGAAACTATTTGGCTAGAACGCCGCAAAGAATTATGGGGGGAAGGATTCAGTTTGATAGACATTATCCGTAACCAACAGACCGTAGTCCGCAACGCATATCCCGAAGGGCCCATTGACTATATTTACACTGATGAAAACGGACAAACTCACACCCTGAAGAAAAAGACTCAAGGACATCGTTTCTTCAATTTCCCCGATAAAAGTGCATTCTGTCCAAACAGTAAATATTATTTATACCGAATTACGGATTCGGAAGAGCTGGCGAACAAAAACCTTTACAAGGATCATCCTAAACTCTCAATTTATACCAAATAACAGCAAACTCTAACAAAGTAAAAACCCGTAGCAAAATGAACTGTTACGGGTTTTTTATTGTTCTCAAACAAATCAAAAGAGAGTATTCATTAATAAATTTATAGTTCCAAAGGATAACTCAAAATAGATTAATGAAACAGCTTTATAATAAATCTATATCATCATGATATCCTACCCTTTCTTACTTTATTCATTGCTACATAAAATAAGAAAAGGGAGCTTCTCTTCGGATTTTAATCATAAGAGATTTAAATTTCAATATCTCTTTAGAAACACATTCTTTCTGTTTTATTTCTTCTTCAAATCCTCAGGAGAAACCAACTTATAAAGCTTGTCACTAGGACGTACCTTATCGGGTACTTTAAAGGATACATGTTGACCTTTTCTTACCACATCCACCGGTTTCAAATCCACACGCGCCTCATCCAACGTCAGAAATACCGCTCCTGTAGTAGGTCCTGTGATCAGAAGCTTATCCCCTACTTTCATCTCAGCAGCTTCCACCAGAAACTCTGCAACGCCAATATTAGAAAAGTACTTGATTCCCTTACCCACATACACCTTACGCTCAGTAGCCTCCGAACCATAGTTCTTACTCCATTCACCCAAACGCTGTCCTAAATAATATCCATTCCAGAACCCCCGATTGAATACGGTCTTCAGCCGTTCATCCCAAGCCTGCTTCTTCTCCTCGGTAAAAGTGCCCTCCAGATAAGAACAAATAGCTTCTTTGTAACATTCCACCACGGTACGTACATACTCAGGTCCTCGGGCACGCCCTTCGATCTTGAAGACACGCACGCCAGCCTCTATCATCTCATCCATAAAATGAATAGTTTTCAAATCTTTAGGAGACATGATGTATTTATTGTCCACCTCCAGTTCAATATCACTCTCTTTATCCTTCACATCGTATGCACGGCGACATATCTGCATACAAGCCCCCCGGTTAGCAGAAGCATTCATCTCATGCAAACTGAGATAACACTTGCCCGACACTGCCATACAGAGTGCCCCGTGGCAGAACATCTCAATACGGACCAATTCTCCATTCGGACCTTTAATTTGTTCCTTCTGGATAGTATCATAAATCACCCGCACCTGCTTCAAATTCAATTCACGTGCCAATACCACTACATCGGCAAAGCGAGCATAAAATTTCAACGCTCCGGCATTACTGATATTTAATTGGGTGGAAAGGTGTACTTCCTGCCCCACCTCGCAACAATAAGCCATTACCGCCACATCCGCAGCAATCACGGCACTGATGCCTGCCTCCTTAGCCGCATCCACAATGGTACGCATCAAAGCAATATCTTCATCATAAATAATGGTATTGATCGTAAGATAGCTCTTGATGCCATGTTTATCACAGATCTGTGCTATCTCGCGTAAATCATTGACAGTAAATGTACTGGCAGAACGTGCACGCATATTCAGACTCTCAATTCCGAAGTAAATAGAATCCGCACCTGCCTGTATGGCTGCCGCCAGCGACTCACGTGAACCTACAGGAGCCATTATTTCAAAGTCTTTTATAGAAGCTTTCATTATTCTTTTGATTAATATATGTGCAAAGGTAGGCTTTTTTCCGTATTTTTGCAGCCTGATTTCACCACAGATTACACAGATTCACACAGATTATAAATTAATACTCAAATGAATCTGACTTTTCTGTAACCCAAAGATAAACATACAACAATGAAGATTAGAAATATAGACCTGGGCAGATACCCTATTTTCCTGGCTCCGATGGAAGATGTAACAGACCCCGCTTTTCGCCTGATGTGCAAGAAGTTCGGTGCTGATATGGTATATACCGAATTTGTATCGGCAGATGCATTGATACGCTCGGTAGGTAAAACGATGCAGAAGCTGAATATCAACGATGAGGAACGCCCCGTAGCCATCCAGATTTACGGCAGAGACACGGAAACAATGGTAGCAGCGGCGAAAATAGTGGAAGAGGCGCATCCTGACATCCTGGATATTAATTTTGGCTGTCCTGTAAAACGCGTTGCCGGTAAAGGAGCCGGTGCAGGTATGCTGCAAAATATCCCGCTGATGTTGGAAATTACCCGTGCTGTTGTGGACACTGTAAAAATTCCCGTTACTGTAAAAACACGTCTAGGCTGGGACAATGAGCATAAAATTATAGTAGATTTGGCAGAACAATTACAAGATTGCGGCATTGAAGCACTGACCATTCATGGACGCACCCGTGCACAAATGTACACTGGTGAAGCGGACTGGAGTTTAATAGGTGAAGTAAAAAAGAATCCCCGTATGCATATACCTATCATTGGAAACGGGGATATAACTACGCCACAACGTGCCAAAGAGTGTTTTGACCAGTATGGAGTGGACGCTATTATGATTGGCCGAGCCAGCTTTGGACGCCCGTGGATATTCAAGGAAGTAAAACATTATATAGAAACCGGTAAGGAACTCCCGGCCCTTTCTTTTGAGTGGCGGCTGAATGTACTCCGTCAGGAAGTGTTGGACAGTGTGAATCTGCTTGACGAACGCCGCGGTATTCTTCATGTACGCCGCCATCTGGCTGCTTCTCCCTTATTTAAAGGCATCCCCAACTTTAAAGAGACACGTATCGCCATGCTCCGTGCCGAAACCGTGAAAGAACTTTTCAGTATCTTGGATTATATCAGGGGGAATTACGGAATGAATTCTTAATGCTACAATGTGCTAATATGCTAATGTGCCAATTGCCATGCGGAATACAGCACAGCCAATTGGCACATTAATATATTGTAGCATTAACACATTATCTATTCCATTTTACGCAAACCTCTTTTGGGAGAGAAATCAATATCTTTAGGATTGCCTTTATAAGCCACCTCACCACTACTGGATGCTTTCGCAGTCAGCGAACCGGTCACATAACATTCCACATCACCAGAGGAACTGGCACTGGCAGTTACATTGACCGCCTTCATACCTTTTGCCTTTACATCCCCACTACTACTGGCTCTGTAAGAAGCGTTCTCACAAATACCTGCCAAAATCACATCTCCGGAAGAGCTGGCATCAGCAGATACATCAGCAGCGTTCAGATTCTTGACAGATACATCACCCGAGCTACTGGCATCAGCAGAGAAATTCGTACAAGATACCTTTTCCAGAATCACATCACCCGAACTATTAGCGGTAGCCGCAAAATCATCACAAGAAATAGTGCTTCCTGTTACATCACCGCTACTGCTAGCCTTAACAGTAACTTTCCCACTCGTTTTCAGTCCATTCTTTATAATAATATCACCGGAACTGGAAGCTTTCAAGCTGTTCACAGCCGGAGCAGAAACTCTTACTTCCTTTTTATGTTTTCCGTTTATTGAAAAATTGTTTCTTGGTGATTTAAAACCAACCTTAAGTACTCCACCCTCTACACGGACATCAATATAGTCCACCAAATTGTCCGGAGCATATATTTCCACATCCTGTCCACCGGAACTTTGAGTATAGATTACATCCACCGAAGAACTGGTAGAGATAGCATTAAAACTACCCACATTCACTTTTTTGGTAACATAGTTCTTACTAGGAGTTATTCTCTCTGCACATGCTGTGGCAGACACTAACATAAGGGTCACCGCCATTAAAGTTGATACTAATTTTCTCATACTATTTTTGTTTTATTCATTAGACGTTATTTCTATGCCAAACGTTGCAACGTTTAGCCATTATTTTTAAAGCAATATTCATGCCAGCAACATTTATCACTGAAAATCAACAAGGTATAAACAAAACAGGGTGTCCGAAAATGGACACCCTGTACGCTTTTATATACTTTTTAAAACTATTTCAGCACAAGTTGGAAGACTACAGAAGCAAACCAACGCTTATACATATAAGTAGCCACAATATAAATACATACCGCCGAAATCCAGCCGGCAATAACATCCACCAAATAATGCGCCTGAATATAGACCGTAGCACAGCATAGAAGTACGTAGAACGGTGCCAAGAAATAACATAGTTTCTTATTAACGCGATAGGCCATAATCATCACAATGGTAGATATACCGACATGCGAACTAGGAAAAGCAGCAGTAGGGCGTTCCCCCACTTCCTGTGAGGCCTCTACCAAATTAAAGAAGAAACCATGATCAAAACCGGGACCGGGCAGCAGAATATCATTATTATTGAAATAATCACCGATAGCAGGGAAATGCTGCGCCATCACATTGTCCATTCCGATAGCAGGGAAATAGAATTGCGGACCGGCAACCGGAACCAATATATAAATAAGATAATAGATAAAAAACGAAGTGACCAGCACAAAAGAAACCTTTTCAAACCACTCAAAACGAAACAAGAAATAATAAATAGTCACAATCCCAATCATTGGATAATAAGCGAAATACCCCATATTAAATGGTTCACTGAACCACATGGAAGGAAAATGTTCACTAAATTCTACCGAAGGCTGGCAACGGAACAAAAACTGCTCCGCCGAAGCGAAGAAGTTATCCAGATTGGGAAAAAGACGATTAAATTCAAAGGTATCGGGATACCAATACGCTAAAAATGCCATCTGCACAGCCATTCGTATAAATGCCGTAAGTTTACACGGATACTTGCGATACAAATATATTAATGCAAACGTAATGGCCACAATGCCTGCACGCTCCAAAAGCATAATTACAGGGTGGTCCATACGAGGAAATAATATTAAAACCATTATGGTCGTGAGGGCATTATATATCAGACTAATGCTCTCAACGGCAAACAATCCTTTCACACTGTCTACCCGTTTGAATAAATTTAAAGCCATCCTTCTTTCTTATACCATGCAATGATTTCCTTTACTCCCTTGTCTAAAGGGTACTCAGGACGATATCCCAGTTCTTCCACCAAGGGTGAAATATCGCATTGCCAATTACGTTGTTTCATTATTTTATATTTGTCAGCATTCAGCGTACTTACCTTTCCCAGGCAACGCGCTGAAAATTCAGCGAGCAAAGATACAACTTTTAAAATAAATAATGGGCATTTAATGTGTATAACCCACGGATTACCAAGTTCTTTTTGTATCAAATCAGAAAAAGTACGGCTGGAATAGACATTTCCGTCACTAACAAAATAGGCGCGCTGCCGCACTCCATGTTCTATTGCCAAATAAACAGCTTGTACCAAATCCCTCACATAAATAAAAGTAAGATCCTGTCTTTTAAAACCAGGAGCAAAGTCTATATGCTGCTTGATAGACTTCGCCATCAGAAAATAATCGCGTTCACGAGGACCATAAACTCCAGTAGGACGGAAAATCACTGTCGGAAAATCATTCAATGATTGCAGGTAATGTTCCGACTTTAGCTTACTGACCCCATATGCCGTATTGGGCATTGCCGTATCACGCTCACTGATGGGTGCATAATTATCTTCATGAATAGGACCGAAAATACTAAGTGAACTGATATAGACAAATTGCTGGGGAACCATGTCCAAGGTTCTCAAAGCTTCTACAAAATTACGGGTATAGACATAATTGCCTTTGTCAAATTCGTCCTTATGGCGGCATTTAGTTACACCGGCACAATGAATGATATAATCCCATCCCCCATGCAATTGTTTATGAACAGCCAATTGCTCCGTCAATCTTCCGGGATGAGCAAAATCCAATTCGGCAAATTGAATGCGAGGATCTTTCAAATAGGTACGGCTACTGCTTTTACGTACACCAGCCCATACCTGCATCTCTCTCTCCAATCCTCCTTCCACCAGGAAACTGCCAATAAATCCGCTTGCTCCGGTTACCAATACTTTCTTTAAGCAGCAAGTGTTCTTTTGTGCAAATTCTTCGTTATTCATTCTTTGTATGTTATTTCACCGGTTCCACATGAATACCCACATGAGTATCCTCTCCAAACTTTTCTTTCAATCTATGTTCAATACCAGTTGCCGTCTCGTGCGCTTTATGCAGAGAAATGTTCCCATCCATGCGTATATGAATCTCTATAGCATAATTGTTTCCGATGCGCCGCGTGCGTAAATGATGCGGTTCGCTGACTCCATCAAAAGATAACACAATCCCCTCTATCTCACGTTCCACACTATCCGGCAAAGACTTTTCCAGCAATTCATCCAGGCAAGGAACCAGCAGCCTGATGGAAACCCGCATAATAAAGAAACTGACTGTCACAGCGGCAATAGGATCGAGTACCGCCCAATGAGGACCAAGTAAAATCGCTCCGCCAATACCGGCAGCCGTACCAATGGATGATAATGCATCACTCCTATGATGCCACGCATTCGCCACAACAGCCTGTGAGTGGCATCTTTTCCCCACTCTGACTGTATATTGATAAAGTATTTCCTTCAACAGAATAGAAATAATGGCAGCAACCAATGCCAACATTCCCGGTTGACGAAGTTCCCCACCTCGTAGGAAAACCAATATATCTGTTGCTCCATTCCACAATATTCCAAATCCTACCCCCAATAATGCCATACCAATGAAAGCAGTAGCCAATGTTTCATATTTCCCATGACCATAATCATGGCTCTTGTCCACTGGTTTATTGGATATACGTACAAAAAGAATCACTACTACGTCCGTAATGAAGTCAGATAGAGAATGAACTGCATCTGCCAACATAGCAGCACTATGCCCTGCAATTCCGGCAAGGAATTTAAAAATAACCAGCAAGAAATTAACGAAACTCCCCACTAATGTAACTCTATAAATTTCTTTTTCCCTGATTTTCTTATCAAGTTCAGTCATAACAATTGTTTTAGAACGGACAAAGATAGCACGTTTCATTTAGATTCAACCAAATTTAATGTATCTATTGAACCGCTATTCCAATTATTTTGTTTACTTTGTAGCACATAATACATAAATATATCCCCTTATGGCTAAAAAGAAAGAAAAAAAAGCAGGGAAACGCATGAAAAAAAGCGAAATGTCTGAACGACTGATAAGCTTATTCCACACAAAACCGAACGAAACATTCAGTCTGAAACAATTATCAAGCAGTCTGAACCTTACTACACATCCTCTTAAAATGCTTTGCGCCGACATCATTACTGAAATGATTGAGGATGATTTTCTGCAAGAAGTAGAAAAAGGACACTACAAACTGAACGACCACGGCCTGATTATGATTGGCGTCTTTCAGCGTAAAAGCAACGGCAAGAACTCCTTCATCCCCGATGATGGTGGAGAAACTATTTTCATAGCCGAACGTAATTCGGCACATGCCATGAATAATGACAAAGTAAAAATAGCCCTCTTTGCCAAACGTAAGAACCGGAACCCGGAAGGTGAAGTGATAGAGATTCTGGAACGTGCCAACGATACTTTTGTCGGCACACTGAAAGTAGAGAAATTCTACGCCTTTCTGCTGACCGAGAACCGCACTCTGGCAAATGATATTTTTATCCCGAAAGATAAGCTGAAAGGTGGAAAGAATGGGGACAAAGCAGTCGTGAAAATTGTAGAATGGCCCGAAGAGGCAAAAAACCCGATAGGACAAGTCATTGATATTTTGGGAAAAGCAGGAGAAAACACAACTGAAATGCATGCCATTCTGGCCGAATTCGGCTTACCTTACGTATATCCCAAGAATGTAGAAACCGCTGCCGAAAAGATTCCGGCAGAGATTTCCGAGGCGGACTATGCAGAACGTGAAGATTTCCGCAATGTAACAACTTTCACCATTGACCCTAAAGATGCAAAGGACTTTGATGACGCGCTCTCCATCCGTCTCATCAAACCGGGACTATGGGAAGTAGGCGTACACATTGCCGATGTTACTCATTATGTAAAAGAAGGAGGCGTTATCGACAAAGAAGCTGAAAAACGCGCTACTTCCGTTTATCTGGTAGACCGTACCATCCCCATGTTGCCCGAACGGCTGTGTAACTTCATCTGTTCCCTCCGCCCCGACGAAGAGAAACTGGCATTCTCCGTCATTTTCAATATGAATGAAAAGGGAGAGGTGAAAGACTCGCGCATCGTGCACACCATTATAAAGAGCGACCGCCGTTTCACCTATGAGGAGGCGCAAAAAGTGATTGAAACGGGTGAAGGCGACTACAAAGAAGAAATTCTGGAACTGAACAAACTGGCACAAATCCTGCGTAAACAAAGATTGGCTGCCGGTGCTATTGACTTTGACCGCGTAGAAGTGAAATTTGAGATAGACGAAACCGGCAAACCGCTCAGTGTCTACTTCAAAGAATCCAAAGAGGCCAATAAGTTGATAGAGGAATTTATGTTGTTGGCAAACCGCACGGTTGCCGAAAAAATCGGTAAAGTACCTAAAAACAAGAAAGCCAAAGTATTCCCTTATCGTATCCACGACCTTCCGGACCCCGATAAACTGGAGAACTTGAATTGGTTTATCAATCGCTTCGGATATAAGATACGTACATCGGGTAGCAAAACTGAGATATCCAAATCCATCAATCGTTTACTGGACGACATAAAGAACAAGAAAGAACAAAATCTGGTGGAAACCGTATCCTTGCGTGCCATGCAAAAGGCCCGTTATTCCACACATAATATTGGCCACTATGGTCTGGCATTTGACTATTATACTCACTTTACCTCACCTATCCGCCGTTTTCCGGATATGATGGTTCATCGTCTGCTCACCCGCTATCTGGCAGGAGGACGTACGGTACAGGAAGCGAAATACGAAGAATTGTGTGACCATAGCTCTGAAATGGAACAAATCGCCGCCAATGCGGAACGTGCCTCTGTAAAATACAAACAAGTAGAGTTTATGGGTGAACGTTTGGGCATGGAGTTCGATGGAGTCATTTCCGGAGTTACCGAATGGGGACTTTATGTGGAACTGAACGAAAACAAGTGCGAAGGTATGATTCCCATGCGTGACCTTGGTGATGACTATTATGATTTCGATGAAAAGAACTATTGTCTGACGGGACGCCGGCATCACAAAAAATTCAGTTTGGGAGATCCGGTTACCATTAAAGTGGCCCGCGCCAATCTGGAGAAAAAGCAACTTGATTTCGCTTTGGTCGAGAAATAAAGATTAACATCCTGTTGTAGGGGCAGACTGGTTCTTCCCCTACAACAAGACAATAGTTTCATTTACTTCACTCTTCTATTCAACTGATTATTCGCTTTATCCGGCTTCGATTTGCCGATCCGTTTACCACCGGACTTCTTTTTAGTTTCCTGTTTTGCCTTAAAAGCAAATGGATTTTTCTTATTTACCATAAATATTCCCTTTTTTCTGCAAAAATAAAGGATTAACATCAATATTCATTCTATTTATTGGCAATAATATAGAATTTACTTACTTTTGTCCTTCTAAAGCATTCAGTTCATGACTACATTCAATTACACGAAAATATTAACGCAGGCAGTAGATGAATTATCTGAAAGCCAGTCCTATAAAGGATTATTCCACCAACACAAAGATGGAGATCCTTTACCATCTGCCAAATCCCTATACAAGATAGTAGAATTGGCACGCGCCATTATCTTCCCCGGCTACTTTGGTAATTCCACCGTTAACAGCCATACCATCAACTACCATATCGGTGTAAATTTAGAAACCCTGTTCGGTCTGCTGACCGAACAAATTCTGGCAGGACTTTGCTTCGGACAGGAAAACAGTAAAAATGCAACCGATGACAATGAACCGTGCAGAGAAACAGCCTCTTTGCTGGCAGCTCGTTTCATCAGTAAACTGCCCGAACTCCGCCGCATTCTGGCTACCGATGTAGAAGCCGCATATTATGGTGATCCCGCCGCCACATGCTTTGGTGAAATCATCAGTTGCTATCCGGCTATCCGCGCTATCAGCAATTACCGCATCGCACATGAGCTGTTAATACTGGGTGTACCTTTAATCCCCCGCTTCATTACAGAAATGGCACATTCGGAAACCGGTATCGATATTCATCCGGGGGCACAAATAGGACACCATTTCACTATCGACCACGGTACAGGTGTAGTAATCGGAGCGACCAGCATCATCGGAAATAATGTGAAACTCTATCAAGGGGTAACATTAGGAGCTAAAAGCTTTCCGCTAGACAATAATGGAAATCCCATTAAAGGCATTCCACGCCATCCTATTTTAGAAGACGATGTCATTGTATATTCCAATGCAACCATTTTAGGGCGTGTTACTATTGGCAAGGGTGCTACCGTAGGAGGTAATATTTGGGTAACAGAAAATGTACCTGCCGGATCACGTATCGTACAGCGAAAAAACAAAGACGAATAAACCCCCTTTGCCATCATAGAAATGCTGACATCACAAAATGGTCTAAAAAGTAGTATGGCAGCAAACTTTTTAATAAAACAGTAACTTCCTGTACACCTTCTTGTAACAGATAAACAAGATATTTGCAGTACGATAAAAAAGGAGGTATATATGGAACTTAAAAGCAATGAATATCAGATAGAATGTACACCCTACGGGGAATATTACGCCTTTTTAACAGACTACCACCAATGCTGCACTTACGGCGAAACTGCCGAAGAAGCATTGGAAACCCTGTCAGATATCGCCGATGAGTTTTTCTGCGAAATAAACGAAGTCTATCTGGCAGAAGAATTCGCATAAAAGTCACTCAACCTATTAATCATAGAATTTCTCTTACAGAAACCATACCTGTGTGATACAGATATGGTTTCATTTTGTCCTAAGCATGCCCCATACGGTAGAGACTGTACCCCAAATAAACCAAATACAAACAAGAGACCAGTATCATTAAAGCACAAACCACATATCCCTTACGTTTCTCATCCGTCAATTCCATTTTCATTCTGATTTCTATTTAAGTTTCTTGATTCAGCAAAAATGGCAAATTCCTGTGTAGAATTTATTTCTATAGGATAACAATTACATTGCCGGATACATATTTTGTCAATTTATTCCACAGATATACCCAATTCCGTTTTCAAAGAATTTTTATAATCAAAGGTAAATAAAGACCCCGGCAAGGAGCGTGGACGCCCCGATTTCATCCTCTTTTTTGCTTCATCAAACAGATTAATTCTCTAAATAATTGATTAGCAAACAGAAAATCATTAAATTTGTCCCATCAATTGAAATTACGTAATTATCATTTAAGATGAAGGAAGAATTCGAGCTAATCGCCAAGACTTTCCAGGGACTGGAAGAAGTACTGGCAAAAGAACTCACCGAGCTGGGAGCCAGCAATATAGAAGTAGGAAGACGCATGGTAGCCTTTACGGGCGATAAAGAAATGATGTATAGGGCAAACTTCTGCCTGCGTACTGCCATCCGCATCCTGAAACCCATCAAACATTTTGAGGCGAAGAATGCCGATGAAGTTTACGAAGCTATCAAGGCCATTGCGTGGGAAGACTTCTTGGATAAAGATAAAAGTTTTGCCGTAGACGCTGTGGTTTTCTCGAACGAGTTCCGTCACTCCAAGTTCGTAGCCTACAAAGTAAAAGACGCCATTGTGGACTATTTCCGTGAAAAGACAGGAGAGCGCCCCTCGGTACGCATCAACCATCCCGATGTGGCACTGAACATCCATATAGCCGAAAATAAATGCACTCTGTCACTGGATAGTTCGGGCGAGTCACTCCACCGCCGGGGTTATCGCCAGGAAGCTGTAGAAGCTCCTTTGAATGAGGTACTGGCAGCCGGTATGATCCTGATGACCGGATGGAAAGGCGAATGTGATTTGATAGACCCGATGTGCGGTTCAGGAACAATACCTATCGAAGCCGCCCTGATAGCACGTAACATCGCTCCCGGCGTATTCCGTAAGGAGTTCGCTTTTGAAAAGTGGAACGATTTTGATCAGGAACTATTTGACCGCATCTACAATGACGACTCACAGGAACGTGAGTTCACACATAAGATTTTTGGATATGACAATAATCCGAAAGCAAATGAAATTGCCACTCACAATGTGAAAGCAGCCGGACTGAGCAAGGAGATTATCTTAAAAATCCAACCGTTCCAGCAATTTGAGCAACCCAAAGAAAAAAGCATCATCATCACCAACCCTCCTTATGGAGAACGTATCTCAACCAATGATTTGCTGGGCCTGTATCAAATGATAGGCGAACGTCTGAAACACTCTTTCACCGGCAATGATGCATGGGTACTAAGTTACCGTGAAGAATGTTTCGACCAGATTGGTTTAAAGCCTTCTATAAAAATCCCCCTGTTCAACGGTTCGTTGGAATGTGAATTCCGCAAATACCAATTATTCAACGGCAAATTCAAAGAATTCCGTAGTGAGAACGCCGATCGGGAATTCAAGCCCCGCCGGGAAGAAATCCGCCCGCGCCGTAACACGGAAAAGGTAGAATATGGAGAACGCAGAGAACGTCGTAGTTTTGACAACAGACGTGAAGAACACGGAGAGTACAAAGGAGGAGAGCGCAGAGAAAGACGCTCTTTTGATGACAAACGTGAGGGACGTGGCGATTTCAAAAGAGGAGAACACCGCAACTTTGGTGACAGACGTGAAGGCCGCGACAATTTCAAAAGCAGTCCCCGTAAATTTGACGACAATAAGGAAAAGACAGAAGAATAAACAGTTATGAGAAAATTAATCAATCTGATTGCCTTATTAATCATGGCTTCATCTGTAACATGGGCACAAGACAAGAAAAGTTTCACACTGGAAGACTTGATGCCGGGAGGAAACAATTATTATAACCTGCTTCCACAAAATCTGTATGGTTTGCAATGGTGGGGAGATGTATGCATCAACGCCGACATAGAAGAGGTAAAAACCATCCAGCCGGCAAATGGGAAGGAAAACGTACTTATCACTTTGCAGGAAGTGAATGAACTGTTGGCAAACAAGGAATTAGGGAAAATCAACCACTTCAGGAATGCATCTTTCCCATACGCTGAAAAGATGATGCTGGTAAATACCACATCCAATAAAGTGCTGATCGATTTAACTAAAAAGGAAATAATATGGAGTCAGCCTCTCTCTCCTAAAGCCGCCAACCAGGACTGGAACAAGGAAAGCCGTTCATTGGCTTATACCCTTGACAACAATCTGTTTGTAACGACTGCCGACGGGAAAACGCAACAAGTCACCGACGAACCGAAAGGCATCGTATGCGGACAAAGTGTACACCGTCAGGAATTTGGTATCTCGAAAGGTACTTTCTGGAGTCCGAAAGGAAATCTGCTTGCTTTCTACCGCATGGACGAAAGCATGGTAACCGATTATCCACAAGTAAATACCTCCACCCGCATAGCGACACTGGAGCCGGACAAGTATCCGATGGCAGGAATGACCAGTCACAAAGTGACTGTCGGCATCTACAATCCGGCGACCCAAAAAACAGTTTATCTGAAAGCCGGCGACCCTACCGACCGTTATTTTACCAATATCAGCTGGAGTCCTGACGAAAAAAGCGTTTATGTCATTGAACTGAACCGTGACCAGAACCATGCCCTGCTATGCTGCTATGACGCGGAAACAGGAGAGCCACTGAAAAATAACCCCCTTTACGAAGAGGAGCATACTAAATATGTAGAACCCCAACATCCCATCGTCTTTCTGCCGTGGGACCACACGAAGTTCATCTATCAGAGCCAGCGCGACGGCTACAACCATCTTTACCTGATGGACACCAAGACTTCCGTATATCCGGAATCACATGGAGCCGCGGCCGGAGGTTCTTACCGGGAAAGCTACAAGACCAGACAGCTTACCCAAGGCAACTGGGTAGTACAAAACATCCTCGGATTCAATGAAAAGACCAAGGAAGTCATCATCATGAGCACAGAGGTTTCCCCTTTGCAGAGCAACGCATACGCTGTGAATGTAAAGACAGGCAAACGCCGCCTCATCGGCAATAAAGACGGTATGCATCATGTACAACTGTCCGGTAGCGGCAACTATGTGATAGACAATTATACTTCTTTCACCATTCCCCGGAATATCGAGATCGTTCCCACTTCCGGAAAGGGAAAGACTATCAGCCTGTTGACCGCCACCAATCCGTTGGAAGCATACAATATGCCCGAAATCACTGTCGGTACCCTCAAGGCAGCCGACGGCAAGACCGACTTATACTACCGCCTGATAAAGCCGGTGAATTTTGACCCCAACAAAAAATACCCGGCCGTAATCTACGTGTATGGCGGACCACATGCCCAACTAATCCACAACAACCGCAACTATGACGCCCGCGGATGGGATATTTACATGGCACAACTGGGTTACGTCATGCTGACCGTTGACAACCGGGGCAGTGACAACCGGGGACTGGAATTTGAGAACTGTACGTTCCGCCAATTGGGAACCGAAGAGATGAAAGACCAGGTAAAAGGAGTGGATTTCTTAAAATCATTGGGTTATGTGGACAATAACCGCATTGGCGTACATGGTTGGAGTTTCGGTGGTTTCATGACCACCAACTTGATGCTGACTTACCCCGAACTATTCAAAGTAGGAGTAGCCGGCGGTCCTGTCATCGACTGGGCTTACTACGAAGTAATGTACGGCGAACGCTACATGGATACTCCGCAAACCAACCCCGAAGGCTACAAGAACGCCAACCTGAAGCTGAGAGCCGGAAACCTGAAAGGACGTCTGGAAGTGATCATTGGCGCCAATGACCCCACTTGTGTTCCCCAGCACAGCATCAGTTTCCTCCGTGCCTGCATTGATGCCGGAACCCAACCCGATTTCTTTATGTATCCGGGCGACGGTCATAATATGTTCGGACGCGACCGTGTGCACTTGTATGAACGCATTACACGCTATTTTGAAGACCACTTAAAATAAACAAAAGATAAGATTATGAAACTGTTGCTATTAGGCTCAGGCGGACGTGAACACGCCCTGGCATGGAAGATTGCTCAAAGTCCCAAAATCGAGAAACTCTATATCGCTCCGGGAAATGCCGGCACAAGTAATGTAGGCGAGAATGTAGCGATTAAAGCAGATGACTTTACAGCAATCAGAGAGTTTGTAGTAAAGAATAATATAGATATGGTAGTGGTAGGTCCCGAAGACCCGTTAGTCAAAGGAATCTATGACTATTTCAAAAAAGATGAAGCGCTGAAAAACATTCCTGTTATCGGGCCTTCAAAAGCGGGTGCGGTACTGGAAGGCAGCAAGGAGTTCGCCAAAGGCTTCATGCAACGCCATAATATCCCGACAGCCGGTTACAAAAGTATCACTGCCGCAAATCTGGAAGAAGGATTAGCCTTTCTGGAAACATTGGAAGCTCCATACGTACTGAAAGCCGACGGTCTTTGCGCCGGAAAAGGCGTACTGATTCTGCCCACCCTGGAAGAAGCCAAGAAAGAATTGAAAGAAATGCTGAGCGGAATGTTCGGTGACGCTTCCGCCACCGTAGTGATTGAAGAATTCCTGAGCGGTATAGAATGTTCCGTATTCGTTCTGACCGATGGAAAGAACTACAAGATTCTGCCCGAAGCAAAAGACTACAAACGCATCGGCGAAGGCGACAAAGGGCTGAACACCGGTGGTATGGGTAGTGTATCTCCTGTTCCGTTTGCCGACAAAGCATGGATGGAAAAAGTGGAAGAACGTATCATCCGCCCCACAGTAGAAGGACTGGCAGCAGAAGGCATCGACTATAAAGGCTTTATCTTCTTCGGTCTGATTAATGTAAAAGGCGAACCGATGGTCATTGAATACAATGTACGCATGGGCGACCCGGAAACGGAAAGTGTCATGCTGCGCATCAAGAGTGACTTGGTGGAACTGCTTGAAGGAGTGGCAACAGGCAATCTGAATGAAAAAGTCCTGGAGATAGACCCCCGTTCGGCAGTATGCGTCATGCTGGTATCCGGCGGATATCCGGAACATTATGACAAGGGATTTGCCATCAGCGGAGTAGAAGAAATTGAAAACAGCATTGTATTCCATGCAGGAACAGCACTGAAAGACGGACAGGTAGTCACTAGCGGCGGACGTGTCATTGCAGTCAGCTCCTACGGTGCCAATAAAGAAGAAGCCTTGGCACAATCATTCGCCAATGCGAAGAAAATCAATTTCGACAAGAAATATTTCCGTTCAGATATTGGATTCGACCTGTAATCAGCGGACTATCACCCCATGGCAGGCTATGACAAATTCCAAATAGATATGGCAAAGGGAAGATTCACCTTCCCTGTTGCCATCCTTATATGCCTGCTTCTCCGGATCATCACGGGCAATGAATGGCAGGATGTAATCAATTTGCTGGTCTGTGCTTTGACTGCCTATCTGCTGATCGAGATAAACACCGCCTTCACGCTGATACGGACACGCAGTACCTTGCATGTCAGCTTTTACGTATTCCTGTCCACGGCCTGCCTGTTTCTGCATTCCTTCCAGTATGCCGTTTTTGCGCCACTCACTTTTCTGATCGCTATTTCCCAATTATTCAGCAGCTACGAATCTCCCTATCCGGCGGGAAGTATATTCCACGCTTTCTTTTTCATCGGACTGGGAAGCCTGTTGTTTCCACAGTTGCTTTACTTTGTACCTCTGTTCTATTTGGGGATGATCAGTTTCAGATCCCTGTCACTCAAAAGTTTCTTTGCCGGACTTACAGGACTCTGTGTGCCCTACTGGCTCTTTTTCGGCTATGCGTTCTATTACGACAAAATGAATCTCTTCTATCACCCTTTACAGGAGCTTATTCATTTTCAACCCATCAGTTATGGGACATTAGGGATGGACAGAATCATATCCTGTGGAATCATCACCTTGATATCACTGGTCAGCAGCGTGCATTATTTCCATGTTTCTTATTTAGACAAGGTACGCACGCGTATATTCCTTTTTTTCCTGATCGCCGTTGAAGCCTGGATTTATTTACTGGGTATCTTACAGCCACAGCATTTCGACATCCTGTTGCAGATGCAGGTCATTGTAGGATCCATTTTAACAGGACATTTATTTACTTTAACCCACAACCGCTTTACCGGCATCTTTTTCATCATTACATTTGTTCTATTAATAGTTCTAACTATATACAATTTATGGATGCAATTCTTCAATTCCTGATCGACTGGGGATATTGGGGTCTTTTTCTAGGCTCTTTTATAGCCGGAAGTGTTCTCCCCTTCAGTTCGGAGGCCGTATTGGCAGCCTGTGTAGGTCCGTTGGGCTTAGACCCGGTGATCAGTATAACCGCCGCCACCGCCGGCAATGTTGCCGGAGGCATGACCTGCTACTGGATGGGACATCTGGGCAATATGGAATGGATCGAGAAATATTTTCATGTAAAAAAAGAGAAGATGGACCGTGCGGAGCGGTTTGTACACGGACGGGGTGCCTGGATGGCTTTCTTCGCCTTTATCCCTATTTTGGGAAGTGCCATATCCATTGTATTGGGCATGATGCGTGCCAATATATGGATTGTCATTCTCGCTATGACCATCGGAAAGATACTCCGCTACGCCTTATTGGTATGGGGAGTATTGGAAGCCTCCGCTTTAATGCATTAAAATTATGAAACTGGAACAAACAGCAGATGGAAGTTATACCCTCTATGTACCCGAACTGGACGAACATTATCATTCGGTGAAAGGGGCACTGACGGAGTCACAACATATTTTTATCGAAATGGGATTAAAGCATTCTCCCGTTTCCGAGCCCCACATTCTGGAGATAGGACTAGGAACAGGGCTGAATGCCTTTCTGACACTGCTTTCAGCAGAAGAGACCCGACGGAAAGTACATTATACCGGTATCGAACGCTATCCGTTAGCCGAAGAAACCTTGAAGCAACTGGACTACCCCCGCCTGATCGGCAAACAGCATGAGGAGGATTATTACGCCATTCACCGGGCGCCCTGGAACACAGAAACAGAGGTATCCCCTTGGTTCACATTACATAAAATTGAAGATGATTTTACCCGGCTTTTCAACCCGGAGGAAGGCAGCCGTCCCGCCGTTCCCTTATACGATATCATCTACTTTGATGCCTTCGCTCCCGAAAAACAACCCGAAATGTGGGAACAATCTCTTTTCGATACTTTATACAAGGTATTGAATGAAGGAGGTATCCTGACAACTTACTGTGCCAAAGGGGTGGTAAGAAGGATGCTGCAAACAGCCGGATTCACAGTAGAACGCCTTCCCGGCCCTCCGGGGGGAAAACGCGAGATACTGCGGGCAACCAAGTCTGATTAAACTTCTAGGACCGAAACTGATGAATGGTCAAGTTTCACCTAAAACAGTAAAACCGTTGTAAAATCCTTCAAATCCGTCATATACGCATAACTGCATATTTATCAGCAAATTACCATGAAACATTCATCGCTGAATCCGTCATAGATTCTTCATATTCTTTCTCCACGCTGAGATGATTGCCGTTATATACATAAAAAATCTCCGGCTTGTCACAAGCCAGAGATTCTGTTTTATAAATTTAAAGTTTTTAGTGCATAAGAATCTCTTCAGTTAAAGGATCCTTATTTCTTATTGCTGCTATTCGTTAAGTTGAATAGAAACTAAATATTTTCATTTATAAACTTCGTAATTCCGTTATAGTAATCAATCTCCTTTTATGGGGAGACTGATTACTTTTGACAGATTCCCAATTACTTAAGTTTCTGCACTTTAATCTTCAATACATTGTAGAATCCGAGATTATCCTTAACTTTGATTGATATTTCAATCGGTTGACGGTCTTCGATCTGTTCACCCAATTGGATGACATAACCAGCTGCATAAGCAGGAAGACCGTTTACATAAGTACTATGACCTACGGGATACTTCTGTGAAGAAGCTACATTGTAAATCTTGATATGGTTATTGGTAGGCGCAGCAGTGATATTAGGTTTAATTGTTGCATTGTTAATATCAACATTCCAAGGACTGGAGCTTCTGCTGAGATCTACAATAGGATCAACTGTGATACTAGCGTTGTTACCAACATATTTAGCTGTTATTTCATAGTCAACAGGGGTAGCGAACGGACGTTGAGTCTCGTTGAAGCCGCGTTCCTTATTCAAATCTGCACGGCTGATTACAGCACCGTTAGCATCAATACCTGCGAACAAAACAAAATCTTTTGTAAGCATGGTCTTGGCAGTGATATCTGTATTAGCGATAGCAATATCATTAGTTCCTGCGTTAGCATAATAGATATCTTCGTTCATCTTCATAGAAGCCTCCTTAATGGTACTTGCAAATATCAAACGGAAGCCAGATTGCTTATCACCAGCACCATCTGTATAGAACGGAAGTTGTTCAGCCAAAGCGGGATATACTCCAAAGAAGTTATACTTAACATCTACATCAAGCATAGCTCGCGTATTATCAACAACAGCATTTCCCAAGAAGTTACGACCAAGTACTTTGTCAGCCCAAGTTGTATAATCTGTCCAAGTACCAGAGTATGAGAAATCATTAGATCCTAAATTGTTTTCCATAAGACCAGTCTGACCAATGAAAGTAACACTTGGTCCGGCAATTCTTCCATCTGTTGATAATGTATAATAAGAAGCATTCTTATTCTTATCAGTATAAATAGAAGGAGTTTTACCAGTCCACATATCAAATGCTTCATATAGAGGCAAGCCCATACGTACATTATCATATGCACCGAATGAGAATAAAAGATCAGCTGTCTTTTTACCTGAATTCTTATCAATTTCATCTTTCCACAGAGTAAACAAACCGTTGTTTTGTGGAAGGATACCAACCTTGTTAATATCCGGCTGAGTCAGTTGGAACTTGAAGTTCAAAGCAGCCACAGGCTGATCTTCTTTCTCAGTAAGCAATTGTACGCTGAATGCATTGTTCAAAGGAATTGCAAAAGCATTAGTACTACCCCAATTCTTAGTACCATCCTGAGTGTAATACGGAGCCTGTACTGCAAACTGAGAAACAACACTACGATTGTAAGCACCAGCAACAAAATGAATTTCCAATGCAGCAATTTCACCAAGTCTAGCCAATCTGCTTTCACCATTGACTACATCTACATCATAGATACAAGACTTGCCTGAAGCGTCCACGTAGTCGAAGTAAACAAGATTATTGATCAATGCATTGTTATACTCTGCATCATTGTTGATCGGGTCACCTCCGACAATGCTGGCTTGTCCTTGCAAGAACTTAGCTCTGTCAGCATCAGTCCATACTGCAGTATTCAATGCTTGATACATAGCATCAATCCATTCATCATAGTTTGCACCCAGTTTTTCCTTCGGATCGAAAGTCAACTTGTCTGTATATACAAACTTGTTGTCCAAAGCTGCAATCTGTGTAGCGTTCGTTTTAGCTGCAACTGTTCCCAATTGGGTTGCATTGAATGCCTTGTCAAGAGTACCGATATTGTTGTCTGTTACAACGATATCTTTAGCTACGATATTGACATAGAAATCTTTGGTATATTTACTACCATTAATAAGAATATATGTCAGTTTGAAATATGCCTTATTGTCTACAGCTGCTTCTTTAGTTGCTCTGAATGTATAACCGTCTTCACTGATCTCCAAACCATACTTCTCGATATTTACCTGAGTCATCTTAGTCTTGTCGATTTCTAGTTTGTAGTCGTAAATTACTTGGAACAAGTTAATATATTCAGAACTTGTAGCAAGTTTAATTGATGATTTCCATGCTTCAAGATTAGGTTTATGCCATTCATTCCAAATATAATGATTCTTATCGTGAGATATTTTATATTCAAATTCCTTGGCATCCAAATCACCAACATTTGTTGGATCAAATGAATAGATATACTGAGACTTGATAACTTTTGAAGCATCTTCCTTAGAAGTAGCGTTCAGAGCGAATGCGTAGGTATCACCATCATTGGATTTGAACTGAGTGATATAGTCTGCTCTCTCATCCAGCCCGTTCAGGTCAATACGCTGGATATGACGTGGCAATTCCCATATACCACTTGCAGAAGAAGCAGCTCTAGTTAATAATGCTCCTGAATATGGACGGATCTCACCCAATTCCAATCCCCAAGGTTTCTGGTTATCAGAATTTCTGAATTCAAACTCGTATGCAGTGCCGTCAACACCTGTAGGATTCAGCATAATCTGCACATCTTTTTCAAGTACGGGATACATACCGGCTTCCATCTTTCCATTAACAGCCTTGGCACCGTTCCAGTCTACGGGAGTTTTTACCAAACCGTAGAAAATATCCAGTTCACCACCCTGACTATCTTTAGCTTCCTGAATACTTACCAAATCAGCACTGTTGGGAATATAGATAGATTGTTCCTGTCCTTTCTCATCTCTTACGATGATAGTCCAACCGTGTTCTCCTTCCACAGCCATTGCGCCACCAGCGATATATTCGGTCTTCTTGTATTCACCAGCTTCAGCATCCCATACCATCCAGTAACCGTCATCGCTAATCTTGGCGTCATGTCCGGCAGCGGCAGCATCACCCGGTTCTCCTTGATCACCCTTGTCACCCTTATCTCCTTTTGCAGGATATTCAGATTTCACACCATCGAAAGCCCAATAACCATCAATGATAGTTACAACAGTACCATTCTTACCGTCCGCACCGTTTTCACCCTTGATAGTTTCAATGGTACTTGTAGAATTGTCATTCCAGGTGATGGTGATACCCTCACCATTCTTCACTACGTTGGTAACATACTTACCCTCGTCTACTTTTTTCTGCAAGGCTGCGATGGCGGTTCTGATCTCGGTCAATTCCTGATCGATGCGGTCAATGTCCTCATCGTAATCCTTACAAGACACAAATGTTCCTGTTGACGAAACCATCAAGGCTCCGAACAGGACTGCACTTAAAAATTTTTTGTTCATAAATAAAGATTTAAATTTATAAATTTAAAAAACTAAAAATTGGTTTTCATATTTATTATAAAG
>ERZ1026915.263-NODE-263-length-27948-cov-10.663285_pt1 | contig 27948 bp, 20 predicted proteins | sample MGYA00519466_ERZ1026915 | MGnify/ENA primary metagenome ERZ1026915 (study PRJEB26926, sample SAMN06164884) | human gut metagenome | biome: ENVO:00009003; feature: ENVO:2100002; material: ENVO:00002003 | host: Homo sapiens | place: USA | collected 2012 ... | reverse complement strand
TACACGTAAGGAGTCGTCGGCAGCGTCAGATGTGTATAAGAGACAGTAATAATTCTTCTGTGAAATTTTTTAAATCTTCAAAAATACTTTCATCAATAAAGCGACTGTCGGTGTCCGTTACAAGAAAACTTGTGTAACCGATAGGATATTCTTTATCGCTGATTGCAAACTTATCTTTTCTATATGTGACGCTAAAAATATTAGTTGTATTCAGCTTTTTCAGTACATTGTCCTTAAAGTCCATAGTATCAACTCCGTTTATATTATATCACTTTGAAAATAAAATCACAAGTATGCAGGAAAGCAAATTGTGTTGTCACGGACTTTTAGGGTTTTTTGAAAATTTCTGACATTTATACATTGAGAGTAAAAAGCTTTCAATATTTTTTGGAAGGAGTTGTTATAGTGCGTAACAACAAAAAGCTTGCTGTCGTTGACGGTGAAACATTAATGGATATGCGAATCAAGCCGATAAGCTTTTGCATTGACTCGTTGCTTCCGCAGGGAGTATCAATGCTCTGCGGTGCTCCGAAGATAGGTAAGTCGTGGTTAGTGCTTGATTGGTGTGTTCGCATAGCCAAAGGAGAGGAGGTGTGGAATTTTAAAACTACGAAGGGAACTACCTTGTATCTTTGTCTTGAGGACAATTTGAGCAGAATCCAACAAAGGCTAAATGAAATTACAGATGAAGTTCCGAACAATGTATTCTTTGCAACATCTTCGTGTTCGCTGCCGGACGGACTTGCAGAACAGATTGAAAGTTTTGTCGCAGAGCATAAAGATACGGTTCTGGTTGTCATAGATACGTTTCAGATGATACGAAGTAAAAATAAGGATACTACTTACGCAAATGATTATCAGGAAATTGAGGAACTGAAAAGATTAGCGGACAAGCTGAAAATTTCTCTTCTGCTTGTACATCATCTGCGCAAGCAAGGTGACAATGATCCTCTGAATAAAATCTCAGGCACAACAGGAATCAGCGGTGCGGTTGATACAACATTTATTCTTGATAAGAGCAAGAGAAGTCAGAACAACGCAACTATGATTTGCACGGGCAGGGATATTGAATACAGAGAGTTGGAACTGAACTTTTCAAAAGACAATCATATGTGGAATTTAGTTTCGGACAGTGTAGAAAGTCCTGAAATACTTTTGCCGGAAGAAATGAATTCGTTAATTGAATTTATGAAACAAAAGATTGTTTTCAAGGGGACAAACTCTGAGTTCACAGAAGAATATAATTCTTTCTGCCGTAAGGAAATCTCTGCAAAAGCGTTAAAACAGATGATGAATAAATGGCGTTACGAATTAGAGAGCAATAACATTTACTTTAGCTCATACAGAAGTAACGGAAAAAGATTTGTAAATGTTCACTATCTGCCCGATAGTGACTCAAGTGCCGTAAGTGACGTAAATATTATTAGCGCCAAAACTTGCGTTCCTTTCGTCACTTGCGACCCTGACGAGCTGTGCCAGCCAACGTGAGCCGATTTGTGCGATTATTTTGCAGAGGTGGAGGAAGTATCCGACTGCAAGTAAAAATCTAAATTTGGGCAAATTTACGGCAAAATTGAAACTTTATTTTTAGAAGCTGAGGTTGGGACTACATTTCCCGGACTTGTCCGGGGCAAGCAGAGCGCCCGGCTGTCCGCCGAACGCATAAAACCGAGCAAAGCCCGGACCCACATTAATACGGAGGTGCATAAAAATAGAAAATCGTAATAGAAATCAAACCTTAAGTATCAGATTAACTCAAGCTGAAAAATCTGCAATCTGTAAAAAGTCAAAGAAAGCTCATCTGACATTGACTGAATATATTTTGAAATCTTCATTGCATACCGAAATAAAAGTTATTGATTTACAACCGTTACTAGTTGAGCTGAAAAGGATTGGAAACAATCTTAATCAGATAACAAGAAAGATAAACAGTGGTGCTTGTAATTCCTACAACTTTAGTGAGATGATTGCTATGCAAAGAAAAATCTATGATGCAATCATAAAACTGTCGGAGGAAAAGTGATGGCGACCGTGACATATATTCGTGAGTCAAAACAATCAATCAGTGCGATGAAAGGTGTAATTGATTACTGTTGTCAGGATAAGAAAGTCTATGATGAAATTTTAAATCAAAGACTTATCAGCGGAATTAACTGTGACGGTGAGAATGTTTTTTCAGAATTCCTAGCAACAAAGAAATCGTATAAAAAGACGGACGGTATGAATTTCTACCAGTATGTTCAATCCTTCTCACCCGAAGAAAATATTACTCCGCAGAAAGCTCATGAGGTTGCATTAGAGTTTGCTGAGAAAGCGTGGACAGGATATGAAGTTTTGGTTGCAACACATTGTGATGCACAACACATCCACTCTCACTTTGTTATCAACTCTGTCAGCTTTGAGAATGGTAAAAAACTCCGTCAGAATCCAAACACACTCAAATCATTACGAGCATTGAGCGATGAAATTTGCAGACAGCATAGCCTTTCAACTCTTGAGGATTACAGCAAGAACGGTATTAAAATCTCTACAAGAGAATACCGCACCGCAGTCAAAGGTCAGAGCTGGAAATTCAAACTGATGAATGACATAGACAAAGCTATGAACATAAGCGGAAGCAAGGAGGATTTCATAAACGCAATGTCAATTATGGGTTATTCGGTGACTTGGACTGATGGCAGGAAATACATCACCTATCAATGCCCGAATAAAATGAAGTGCAGAGATATTAAACTGCACAACGATAAATATTTGAAAGGAAGTATGGAAAATGAATTCAGATACAGGCAAGAACAATATTTTGGAAAATCTCAAGCAGAGGAACAGCAACTCGCTGACAGCGATAGAGCTACTATCGGGAGAAACAAAAGTGATTTCGATTCCGTCACAGGTCAGAGAGGAGGAACTCAATCTGTTGAGAACGGCAATAACCTTTCAGCCGGAGCTGTACAATATGATTTCAAAAATCTCAACGGACGACCAGATGGTGGACTATCTGGAGAGAATTCTGGAAATCAACAAAGACAATATGGAATTGATCTCGAAGGGTTGTCAGGCGGAGCTGAAGAAAATTTCGGAACAGACTCTGAAAGAAATCAGGTCGGTGCAAACTCAGATGACGAAAACTATCGAACAGGCTGGGAAGAGTCAAGAAGAGTTTTTGAACAATACCTTGCGACAAGGTCGGGAGTTGGAATCGGCAATAGCGTCACAAGTGAAGAAGTCAACTCTGCTGACAACATTAAAATGGATAGCAATAACTGTGCTGTCCTCGGCAGTATCAACTCTCTTGCTGAATCACTTTCTCGGATAATTGATGATGAATCGGAAGATGAAGAAGAACGCAGAAAGCGGATTGTAGCCGAGCAAAACGGAAGTGATATTGGTACTTTACTTGGTATTACCGCCGGATTGATTGCAAGTGCAATATCAAAAGAAGAAAATATTGAATATGAAGAACCTGATGACAGTCCGACTATGCAAATGTAGTCGAAGGAAGGAGGATTATGAGCAGAAAATCAGAACCAGTAATTATTGAATCTGTATTTTACAACTACACAGGCACAGACGAGCAATTTAATACTTTTCTGAAAAGTGTAATAAAGGATTATGTTTCGGAAAATAATCTGTTGCCCGATGATGAAAATATTATTGATAAAAAGTCAGCTTGATAGCTGGATATTAGAAACAAGTTGTGATATGTTGTGGTTGCACTGAGGTGGTGTGACCACAACATTCAGATGATAAAACGGAGAGGAGAATCAAAATGAAAGTATGGTTGTATTACAGACTGTCAAGAGATGAAGATGCCGAGCTTAACTCGTTGACAAATCAGCGAAATATATTAGTCGAATATGCTAAGGCAAACAATCACGAAATCGTGGGAGAGTCGTATGACGATAATGTTTCGGGAATGCACTTCAATCGAGAGGGCATCAATAAAATCTATGAAGAGGTTGAGAAGAAAAGCTTTGAAACAATCCTTGTAAAGGATATGTCACGGCTCGGCAGACATAAAACTCAAACAGCAATATTCATTGACTACCTAAGGGAAAATGGAATCAATGTAGTTTCTGTAACTGAAAATCTTGACACAGGAAACGAATCGGACGATTTGATTATCGGTTTTAAAGGACTGTTCAATGATATGTATGCCCGTGATATCTCAAAGAAAGTCAGAGCAGGCATGAATCAAAAGTTAAAGGACGGACTTGTCCTGACACCGCCTATGGGGTATTTCAAAGATAAGAATACCAACGAAATAGTCATAGTTGAGGAACACGCAGAAATTGTCCGTAGAATTTTTGATATGTATTTAAGCGGTTACGGATTCAATGCAATAGCGAAAATCTTGAATGAGGAAGGTGTGAAATCTCCTGCATACTATCAGAAAAAACTATTCGGCAAGAATCTCGGCTACAACAAACCCGAGATAGGCAGAAGATACCTATGGGATAACAAAGGTGTCAAGAGAATTCTTGAAAACGAGTTTTACATAGGTACGGTGGTTAATCACAAGACCTACAACAATAAAATCAATCACATCAGAAAGAATCTTCCCGAAGAGGAACAATACAGACATGAAAATATTGTACCTGCCATTATCGATGAGGATAAGTGGAAGCAGGTACAATTTTTAATCTCGGATAAAGTTAAAAGAAATGTAAGAGCAGGAAGTAATAAACCATGTCACAGATATGCAGGACTTATCAAGTGCGGTGACTGCGGCTCGTGTTTTGTATGCAAAACAAGAAAATGGCGAGAACATCCTGATAGGATAGAATATGTATGCAACGGCTATCACCGATACGGCAAGGAGAATTGCAGTCCGCATAGAGTAAACGAAAGGGATCTTGATGAACTGATATACAAGGAAATTCTAGGGGTCAAGGACTCTGCAATTGATAATTACAAGTCCATTGAAACCAATGTTAAGAAGTGGATGAAGAAGAAAAACACGGTTAATAACAAGCTGAAAAAGCTGGAAGATAGGCTTGAACAGCGCAAGAGCGACCAAAAAGAAATACTTCTTGAACGCATCAGGGATAAGGAACACGCAGAAATCTATACCGAAATGCTAAAAACTTGCGAAGAAGATATACAGCAGATAACAGAAGAAATTGAATCTATTAAATACTACAATACAACGATTAAGAAACGCAAATCAGAGTTGAAGAAAACCGTAGACCTGATTGAAGAAATCATCAAGGACGGAGCAATCAGTGATGCAAATTTACGGTTGCTGGTAGATGAAATCAAAATTTATGAGAGTGATAAAAAGCTGAGGATAGAAATTAATCTGAAAGCCAAATTTACAAAACATTATGAGATTTACGGGAAAAGCGGTGTGGAACATAATCTCATATTGCAAGGGTAAAATGATTTGCAGACACACGACCTTTATAAATATAAAATTATGACAATTGCATAATTTAACAGAATTAAATTTGTAGTAAATATACAAGAAGTCTCAACCCCAAGGTTGTGCGTCTGCCAACGATTTAAGCAATGAAAAATGGAAAAAAGCACGCTCGATAAAATCGGGCTTTTTGTGGTGCGGATATTCTACAGTTTTGTTATTGCTTGAAGGATTATTTACACAAAATTTTATGGGTTGCCCGCTGCCGATTTTTATATATAAATATATACATCAACTAACACTTTCTATTATTTCAAGAGAGAGGTTCAGCCATCTAGAAGAAACTATATATCCTTTTTCAAATAGAGAATAGCACATATCCCTATTTGAATAAAGACCATTTAAAGAAATAAACGAGTCACATTGTTGCAATGTTATTTCCATTAGTTTATTAAAATCATTTTTTCGTTCCTCGTTTACCGCCAACTTGCAATTTCCGTCAGCAATATTTCTACCAACCTGAATCAGCAAACCTAGAATAAAGGCATTTTCGGATGGCAACCTCATAATCAAATCTTCAAACTCTGTATTATGAGGATTATAGAATAAATCACTTTCAACATAGTCAGCAATACTATGTGCTTGTGGTTCTTTTAATTCAGTTTGTTCCTTATCTGCTAGTTTATTTAGTTTTTTTGAGACTTCGATTATTTCGTCCTTATATTTATTATAAATACGTTTTATATTGTTTGTCAGTTCTACATTATAATCGTTATTTATAAGCACATTTTCAATTTCACAATCTAGTCTGTGAAACAAGTTAAATAAATCAATCATTTTAGAATGCAATCCTACGACATCAAGTTTAACTGATGAAGTATGTACAGGGGTTAAATCCTTTTTGATAGGATAGCGCATACGGAAAGAATCTGTATCAAAAGAATCTACTTCATTAATAAACTCATCAAAGAGAGTAATGTCTATTGAACTATTTATTTTGGACAGCAACGGTAGCAAATAAGGTTTTACTTCTAACCACGCTTTATTGAGTTTATGGCTCACACGTTTTACGAAGTTCTCTTTATCAGTATCATTTGTTCCAGAATATTTGAAATATAAGTATTTGATATAAAGCTCAATGATTTGACGATAATTAAAGCATAGTGGATAAATGATTGTATCAAGAATATCATTCCTATAGCTATCACAAGAAACAAATTCGCTATATAAGACTTTCGCAGCAAATATATAACCGTCTATATACTGACTAAACCCAGATACCGTTCCAAAATCAGTTCCGAAATACGAATACCTTCCGTGCTTCGGTATCTTGTCATTATCATAAAATACAAATAGTTTGTCACCATGTTGTAAACTCATATTTTATCTCCTTTTACATTTTTGTCATTTTAATACTTCTGAGCAACTGACAATATACATCATTACTGCCATCCATGATATATATCGGTTCGGTTAAATAATGTATAAACTCATCCAACGAGTTAATTACACTCAATATGGCATGCAACTGTTGGGTACTCCTAAACAATGTATCAAAGAACACTTGATTAAGATTCATATCGGATTTAAACATTTCATTTACTATGTTTTTTAATTCGTTACTCATTTTGTTCGGATTATACAACTCACTCTCTTTATTTTTATCATTCGCATGGTATGTGGAAACTAATAAGCTTTCTAAGAATTTTTACTAAAACCCTTATTTGTTAAGAATAAGTATTCGTGAGCACAAATGCTAATGCATATAATACGTCTTTTATTCCAGTTCAATTGATAAGTAACAGGTTTATCCTCATCACTATCATCTTATAGAATAATGTTTCCGTTCTTTTTTTAAAAATACTCAAGCTTCAAGCATTGTATTTGGGCCTTAATCATACCTTCAGCAAGACAACGTAAAGTACTAACATCATCGCCTTGTTCAAATGTTTCAGGTAAATGTCTGTTTTTTATTTCAAGAAATAAGATTTGTTTATTGTTTTCAATAACTAAGTCGCATTCGTTTGTCTGCGATTTATTGATTCTATAGTATCCGTAGGGTATTTTTTGTTATCCAGAAATGACTTTATCATTGCATGTATTTTACGCTATTCGTACATAAAATTATTACTCGTTGGACTACTCAAAAGAATTTTGAAATCTTACAAACGAAATCAAAGCATTTATTATGGAAAAAAGAAAAGACCTTGTAAATTGTGATGGATTACAAGGTCAATGGTGCACCCGACAGGAATTGAACCTGCACTTCCTCTCGAAAATATGGACCTGAACCATACGCGTCTGCCAGTTCCGCCACGGGTGCATATTTAATTTTTCTCTCTGAATTTTTACACGGTTGAGAGGTGAGAACCGAGGTGGAGCATATCACTTAATCCACAATTTGCAGGATATAGTTACTGAAATGAATTTACACCGAGGTGGTGCGACCTGAACCATGCGCGTCTGCCAATTCCGCCATACCTGCTTATTAAATTGAAAATTGAAAATGGAAAGTTGAAAATGATTGTGTCAACTTTTGCATAATCAATTTAAATTCCCTTGATTTTTACACGGTGGGGAAACCGAGGCGGAGCTTACTCTTCAGCTGATTCCGCAACAGCACCCAAAATGTGCTATATTATTATAGCAGACCGACAGGTAAGTGTCAAGTGACATTTACTTTATCGGTCTGTTTTACGCTGATTATTTTTCAGAATCGGGTTTGCGGATTTTGAACCCGTCATATTTTCCGATGTCGCAGAGGGCAATTTCGTGGCAACCCATTCTTGTTGACAGCGGTGCAAGCTCCATATAGTCGCCGTAGAGGAAAGTAAGGTACTTGTCATATTCCTTTGGCACGGGGAACTTGTAACCCTCAAAGTCGGCATAAGCAACATCGTCAAGATATTTCTTTGGAAAAGCACCGTTATAAATATTTCTGCCCATTCCGTCATAGAGATATTTTGCATTCTTTTTGTTTTTAAAGAATTTTAAAGTACGGACTTCAAGCCACATACTGAATCTGAGCGGAAATATTTTCTTGCAGAAATTTGTTACAATGCTCTGGATTCTACTGCCGTTTTCAGCCTTGCGATTGTTCCATTTATTGAACACCAGCGCTCTTGTGAACAGAGTCACAGCCATATGAATTTTTCGTCCGATTGCTGAATTGGCTGTGTTATCATGACAGAAAATATCAAACGCAATTCCGTTGTGCATTGCGTGATGGTCTTTTGCAAAGTCGGTTGCAAAGAAAGTGTCGTCAAGTCTGACCTTGGCAAATTCATAGAAACAAGATTTGTCCGTATGGTACGATTGAAAAGTCATATTGCTCGGAAGTTCCTTTGGCGCAATCTCGCAAAAGCGGTCAAAATCTTCACGCAACATCATAATATCGGCATCATCATCCCACGGAATGAATCCTTTGTGACGGATTGCACCGAGAAGTGTTCCTCCGCCGAGAAAATATTTTATGTTGTGCTTTCGGCAAATTCTGTCGGTTTCAAGCAGAAATGCAAGCTGAATTTCGTGAATTGAATCAAGTCTGCGCTCGTGTGAGTGGGGGATACGCAGAACTTTTTCGGACTTCATCTTGTCCATTATGCAGATTTTCAGCATGGTTTCAAGGTCTATGTCGGGAGTGCATTCGTTTACGGAAATTTTGTTTGAATTAATTGCACAGCCGTCAAGCTCCGTAAAATCGCCCGACTCAATTGTACAGCGACTGCCGTAAATATCGTTGAGAACAGCCGCAATCATAATCAGCGATGCGTTGCAGCTTTTGCCGCCGACATTATAAACTGCGTTTTCTTCAAGATTTGTCATTGCGAAAACAATCGCCTTTAAAACATCGTTGATATAAACAAAGGTGCAGCGATCCCTTGTTGCAGGAACAACTGTGTCACGGCGGTTGGCTATATCGTCAAAAACAGGATCAAGCACGCTTGTAAAGTTGCTTGACGCTCCCAAAATTATGCCCGTTCTGAGCGTTGTAACGGTTGATTCGCTGTTCTTCAAAACCGAGTGCAAGGTGGTTTCTCTTGTTCTCATAAGCTGACCTGCAAGCGATGAGGGAGAGGTTGCGTCAAGTTCTGCGTACTCGTTTTCGGAATAAACTCTGTGCGGTTTGGCTTTGCCGTAAATTCTGCTGTCGTTCACAACGACAACTCTTGCGCCTGTGGCTTTTGCAATTTTGGCACAGGCATTTATCTCTGCAATGCCGTCAATCATAATCTGTGGGTTGTTGTCTGTATGTTCACCGCAGATTCCTGTTGTAATTACATAGTCGGCACTTGAAATTTCTGATGCAGAATTATAATCGACAAAATCGAAATCATCTCTTAACAAGAGTTCGCTGTGGTATGATGCCATTGCGGTGCGTGATTTGCCGAGAAGGATAACTTTTATTCCGAGCCTTTTAGCCTCGTTATTGTACAGAAAGGCATAGCAAAGACACCTTGCAAGTTCACCGCCCGAGATGACAATTGTTTTGTTCCTGAGCTTTGCAAGAGTTTCTTTTTCAACTCCGGGCAATGCCGCCCTGTCGGCCTCAAATTCGTTTAAAAAATCTTTAATACGCATTACTTTATCCTTCGTAATTCTGCACGCAGTTCTGTTGCTCTTATACTGCGTTTTATTCCGTCTTTAAGCGTGGTTTTCGGACTAAAGCCGAGTGATTTTATTTTATCGTTGCACAAAACATACGGTGTGGGGGATGACGGAGAAAATTCGGGTTCTTCTTCGTCTTTTCTGTGAACGAACACTACGGAGAGATTCTTTTCGGGATTTGCCGATTTTACAAGCTGTGCAAATTCCCGCATTGTCACATTTGCGTTATCGTTTGAAATGTTGTATGCCTCGCCACTTTTTCCGTTAAGCAAAATATCAATCAATGCAGAAACCGTGTCCGTCACATAGCAAAAGCTGAATTTTTCGCTACCGTTATCTGTAAGCATAATGCTCTGATTTTTTGCCGCACTGACAATCAGCTTTGCCCATTTTCTTTCATCGCTCATTCTGACACAGCCGAGTGTGGGGCAGGGACGGGCGATTTTGACATTCATACCGAATTTTTCAGCATAGCAAACAGCAAGTGTTTCGGCTGAACGCATACTTTGTGCGTATGCACTGTCGGCATCGGTCGGATCAAGATAGCCGAGGTCGTTTTCGCAAATGTTACTTTTACCGCTGAAAACCTCCCCGTAAACCATATATGAAGATACGAGCAGAACCGATTCGGCATTTGACTCTTTTGCATATTCAAGCACATTTGCAAAGCCCGAAGTGATTGTATCCGCAATTTCGGGATTACTGCAATCTTCCTCTGCAACCTCACACGGGCAGTTGCAGTATATTACAAAGTCGGCTCTTTCAATCTCCGGAAAGTTCTTTGACTCTCCGATTTCAACAACAAAATCTTTGCGGAGAGTAAGGTTGCCGAACTGCTTTTCGGCATCTTCACGGCTTTTTGCAAGGGTGATTACCCTTGTGTTGTTTTCGAAAAAATCATTGCCCTCAAGCAATGTGCATATAATGTAATATGCAATAAGTCCGTGACAGTCCGACACGAAAACAGTCTTGTTTTTTAACTGTTGAAAATTTATCCTGTTGTCTGCAATTTTTTTAATGTCCTCAAAAATTTCGGAGGGCAGATTGCCTTTTACGGTACAGTCCATATGGGTTTACCTCTCAGATAAATCAGAAAAGCTCCGCAATTGTGGAGCTTTTGCTTTATTCCGAAACGGAATTATTTTTTCTTTTTTGATTCCTCATAAACTCTGAGGGTTTCATCTGTCGGTCCGTCAAACATAACAGTTCCTTTTTTCAGGAAGATTGAACGCGCGCAGATTTCTTTAACCGAAGCGGCATTGTGGCTTACATAAAGAACGGTTACACCGCTTTCGATAATCTCTTTAATTTTATTTTTACACTTCTTTTTGAAGGTTGCGTCACCGACCGAGAGCGCCTCATCAACAACAAGAACATCGGGTTCAATGTTGACATTGATAGCAAAACCAAGACGCATTTTCATACCGCTTGAGTATGTTCTTACAGGCTGGTCAATGTAATCTCCAAGCTCTGCAAAGTCGATGATTTTCTCCTCAATCTGCTTAATGTAGCTGTCCTCAAGACCGAGAACATAACCCTTCAGATAAATGTTTTCCCTGCCTGTCATTTCCATGGAAAAGCCTGCAGTGAGCTCAAGCAATGCGGCAACCTTGCCGTCAACGGTGATTTCGCCTTCGTCGGGAAATGCAACGCCCGTAATCATCTTGAGCAGAGTTGACTTACCTGCACCGTTATCGCCGACAATACCAACCGATTCGCCACGATTGATTACCATTGAAACATTGTTAAGTGCCTTGTTCGTTTTTGCATTTCTCGGCTTAAAGAAAAGAGCCTTGAATCTTGCCTTGTCATCTTTGTAGAGTGTATAGGTTTTGCTGACATTTTTAAAGGTAATAATCGGATCGGATACTTTTGTTTCAGCCATAATATTACCTCCTTAAAGTACATCAGGAAGTTTTTTCCTGAGTCTGTTGTAGTTGAAAATACCAAGGGCGAAAATTACAACAAATTCAATTGCAAACACAAGACATTCCGTTTTGTTTGCATAGAATGGTCTGTTGTAGAGGAAACAGTTGCGGTAGCCGTTTACGAAAAAGTTAATCGGATTGATAAGCATAAGCTTGTTGAGAAACGGCGAATCAAAGCCGTAGGAGTTGTACATAATACCCGATAACCAGAAAATACCTGACATAACGGAAACAATCAGGCTTTCAAAGTCCTTACTGAACGCAGACATCGGGGCTGTTGACCATGTGAGTGCAAGGAAGAAGATAAACATCAACGGACAGTACAGGAAAAATTGCAGATTGTACCAGCTCGGTCCGATTGTGAAAAGTACATATGCGTACATAAATGCCATAAGAATCAGGTGAACAAAAAGCCTTGAAACCTCTGTATAAGTAAGGATTGTTGAAACGGGGAACTTAACCTTTGTAATAAATTGACGGTTGATTCTCAGTTCCTTTGCACCCTGCGTTATGCTGTCCTGAATAAAGAACCACGGAATGATACCGATGAACATAAAAGTAAAGAAGTCAATGGAAAAAGGCTGTGCTCCGCCGATGTCAAGGTGAAGTGTTTTAAGCTGTTTGATACCGCAGGAAAAAGCGAACCAGTAAACAAAAATTGTAAACGCAGGCTTAACAACAGCCCAAAGAGGACCGATTACGGCGCCTTTGTAAGTTTTAATAAGTTCGTTTTTGGCAAGGAGCAAAATCTGCTTTCCGAAGCCACGATGTTCTTTTAAAATTGTAAACAATTATTATACCATCCTATCTCTTTTGTGATGCACAGGCGCCCGCCTGCAAGTGAATAAAATCGAAAAATGTATTATGCACTCTTTAACAGTATATATTATATTACTTTTTCCTAATTTGTCAATCAAAACAAGGCAATTGAAATCTATTTGTAAGATTGAGCGAATCCCCGTTAATTCTGTGTATTTTGAGTGTTCGCAGAGCGAATATGACAACCTGTCACGGAAACCTTTTAAAATAAGGAATAATACTTTTAAGATAACATAAAATTTAAAGGCTGTATAAAAAGGTTGTATAAAACGAGGGGATGATTAATTTTAAAAAATTACCAAAATTAAAATCCCGAACAGAGCCTTTAAAAGCTTTGCTCGGGATTAATTTTATTGCTTATCAGTCTGCCTGGATTTTTACAAACTGTTCCTGCATATAGGAATAAACCTCATCGGAAACATTTGAAAATACATAGCATTTGTCAAGATACTCGTCACTCGGGAAGATGAATTCGTTTTTCTTTGCGTCTTCATCAATGTAATCGTCATATGCAACCTGATTGGGTGTTGCATAGTTGAGATATTCAAAGTTTGCGGCGGCAATTTCAGGATCCTGCATAAAGTTGATGAACTTCTCAGCATTTTCCTTGTTCTTACTGCATTTCGGAATACACATTGCGTCATAGAAAAGGTTTGAGCCGTCCTTTGGCATTGCGTAGTCAAGATCCTCGTTGTTATCAATCATTGTCATAATGTCGCCTGCGTAGTACGGAGCAATTGCCGACTGGCTGTTTTCCATTTCAGTAAATACCTGATCCATGACATATTTTTTAAGGAGAGGCTTCTGCTCTTTAAGTTTAGCGGCGGCTTTGTCAACATCTGCCTTGGTGCAGTTAGCAGGATTAATGCCTTCAAGCTGCATTGCAATCGCCATTGCGTCACGGCTGTTGTTGAACATAAGAATCTGACCGGAAAGGTCTTTGTTCCAAAGTGCGTCCCATGAATCGGGCTTTGTCTTAACCTTTGTTTTGTCATAAACCATACCGGTTACGCCCCAGCTGTAGCATACGGTATATTTACCTTCGGGATCGCAGGCAAGCTTTTTGAAACGATCCATAAGATTGTCGTAGTTAGGAATATTGTCAAAGTTAAGCTCCAACAGCATATCCTCATCAATCATTCTGCTGATCATATATTCGGACGGAATGACAACATCATAGCTTACATTACTGTTTTTCAGCATATTGTAAAGCTCTTCGTTGGTTTCATAGGTTGTGTAGTTTACCTTGATGTTGGTGCGTTTTTCAAACTCCTCGATAATGTCGAGTGAGTCATCTTCGCCGTTTGAAATGTACTCGCCCCAGTTGTAAACATTAACTTCTCCTGCGTCAGCTGAGTCAGCCGAAGCACCTCCGCCGCAGCCTGAAAGGCAAGCCGCACATGTTGCCGTCATTGCAGATGCAAGGACAATGCTGATGATTCTTTTCATTTCTCAATCTCCCTTTAATAAAATTTTTAAAATCAAGTTCTCTTTTTCTGCACCTTTTCTTCGTGTCTGTCACGCAGATTAATAATAACCATAACAATGAGTACAGCAAGGAAAAGCAGTGCGGAAAGAGCGTTGATTTTCGGTGAAATTCTCCTGTGAGTCATAGAGTAAATTTCAATAGAGAGGTTCTGGAATTTTGCACCTCTTGTGAAATATGTTATGATGAAATCGTCAAGAGAATATGTAAAACTCATGAGCAGACCCGAGAAAATACCAGGCATAAGCTCGTGAATAATTACCTTGTAAAATGCCTGCCATTGGTTACAGCCAAGGTCAAGGGCGGCATCGTAAATGCTCTGATCCATTCGTTTGATTCTCGGCATAACATTAAGCACAACAAACGGAACACAAAAGCATATGTGCGAAATTAAAACCGTAAAAAATCCCATTTCAAAGTTAAATATAACTCCGAGAGTCGTAAACAAAAGCATGAGAGAAACACCCATTACTATGTCAGGACTGATGATCGGAATGTTTGACGCATTCTGAATAAGCATTCTTTTTTTGCCCTTGAAATTGCTGATGCCGATTGCGGCGGCAGTTCCGAGGATTGTTGCAAAAACAGAAGCAAGAACGGCAATAATAACAGTGTTCCACAATGCGTTCATAATATTGTCGTCACGAAAAAGCTGTACATACCATTTGAATGTAAATCCTTTCCAGACGGTAGTTTTGCCGTTGTTGAAGGAATAGAAGATAAGTACGGCAATGGGCGAATAAAGGAAAATAAGCAGGATTGCAATGTAAATTTTTGAAAGAATACCTGTTTTCTTTTTCATTATGCAATCGCCTCCTCATCACCGAACAAGTTCATGATTATCAGGAATACGAAAATAAAAATCATTAATATCAATGAAATTGCCGAACCCGTGTTTTGGTCTGTCCAGAATATTTTTTCAATGACATCACCAATCATAATGTCGTCCGGACCGCCGAGATACTGTGCAACCAGGAATGTGCTTGCACTCGGAACAAATACCATTGTCACACCCGAAATAATTCCGGGAACGCTGAGCGGTGCGACAACCTTTCTGAATACGGTAAAGTTGTTTGAACCGAGATCCTGCGCCGCCTCAATAAGACCGTTGTCGATTTTGCTCATAACGGTGTAAATCGGCAGAACCATAAACGGAAGATATTCATACACCATTCCGAGAATTACCGCACCCGTGTTGCCGATGTAGGTTGAATGAATACCCAAAAGCGAAAGCATCATATCAATCGGACCGTTGTCCTGCAAAAGCGTTACCCATGCGTAGATTCTTAGCAGAAAGTTCATCCACATAGGAATCATAAGCAACATAATGAGCGCGTTCTGGGTTGATTCTTTCATTCTCGTGAGAAGGTATGCAAGCGGATATGCAAGTACAAGACAGATTGCCGTTGAAATAAGCGCAATCCAAAGTGATTTTACAAAAATGTTTGTGTAGTAAAACGCATTTGTAAATGCCTGAAGCGAAAAATTACCGTTCTTGTCGGTAAAGGCGGTAAAGCCAATCATAATAATCGGAATCATTGTGAAAACAACCATCCAGATTATGTAGGGAATAGAGGGCTTGCGTGATTTCATTTATCAGCCCTCCTTTTCCGAAAACTCTGAGATTACCTCAAACCGAGCCTTTGAAAAGTTGAATGAAAGCGGAACATAGGTTGCGACCTGCTCGTCCGTATCGCTGAGCATAAGCCACTTTCTTTCGTCCGATTCAAGAATGATTTCGTTGTGTTCACCCTTGTAAACTACGGATTCAATGTACAAATCCTTTAAATCGCCCACGCCGTCGCCTGCAAGCGAAAGAGCGTCGGGCGGCAGAGTGATTTTTAGCTTTGTACCTTCTTCATAGTATTTATCGGGAACGGTAACGGTTTCGCCCTCAAGCTCAAATTCAAAGGAATTGTCATTCTGATTCGAGTATGTAACGGTTGTCTCAATAACATTATCGTAAAACGGAAGAAGCTTGTTCATAATCTGAATGTTGAACGGGATAACCCTCATACCGATTTTGCTTCCGATTTCAGCCGATTTGGTGGAGTGGATAAGAATTTCACACTTTCCGCATCTTACGCTCATCTCATAGTGAACACCCTTGAAGGTTGTGTTCTCAACAGTTCCGACAAGCTGACCGTCCTCGGGAGAGGTAACTTCAATATCCTCGGGACGGATGACAACATCAACAGGAGTATTCCTGCCGAATCCCTTGTCAACACATTCAAGCTCTTTGCCAAGAATTTGAATTCTGCAGTCATCAAGCATAATTCCGTTGAGAATATTTGCCTCACCGATAAAGTCTGCAACAAATGCGTTCACAGGCTCGTTGTATATATCCTCGGGAGAACCAATCTGCTCGATTACACCGTTGTTCATAACAACAACACGGTCGCTCATGGTCAGAGCCTCTTCCTGATCGTGAGTAACATATATAAATGTTTTCTGAGTTTTCTGCTGGATTTCCTTAAGCTCAAGCTGCATACTCTTACGCAGTTTAAGGTCAAGAGCACCGAGAGGCTCGTCAAGCAGAATGATTTCGGGATCGCACACAAGCGCTCTTGCAATTGCAACACGCTGCTGCTGACCGCCCGAAAGCTTTGCAACGGAACGCTTTTCATAACCCTTGAGGTCAACGGTTGCAAGCATATCGGTTACACGCTTTTTTATTTCATCTTTCGGCATCTTTTTAAGCTTGAGTCCGAAAGCCACATTATCAAAAACATTGAGGTGGGGAAACAAAGAATATTTCTGGAATACCGTGTTTACATTTCTTTTATTCGGAGGAGTTCCGTTAATTCTTTTGCCGCCGAAAATGACATCGCCGCCGTCGGGTTCAACAAAACCGCCGATGATGCGCAGGGTTGTGGTTTTACCGCAGCCTGACGGACCGAGAATAGTTACAAATTCCTTTTCATTTATATCAAGGTTGATGTGGTTAAGAATTACCTCACCGTCAAATTTGATGAAAATATCCTTGAGTGAAACTATTGTTTTCTTTGATATATGTTCCATTTATGCACCCCTGTTCCGTTGTGATAACAGTAAAATCCGTAAAAAATAAAGCGGATTGTGTCAGCCTGAAAAATGCAGGCGAACACAGTCCGCTCTGCCGTTTCTGCAAAGACATAACCATGATGCTCAGAATTTTTGAACAGAAAAATAAGACGGCTGTGTCGCCCCGTCCTTTTTCTTTACACAAAATCCTTATTAACCGCTTAAAAGCGATTGCACGCAATACAATTTAAATTTTCCGAAATGTCACCCGTCACATAAGCATCAGGGGACAACTGCTCTTTGATTATATTCTAAATGCACAAAAATGTCAATCAATATCGTGTAAAAAGAAAATCAAATTTGCATCGCTAATATTCTTTTAAAGAAGTAAAGTTGATACATAGTCAAAAAATGTTAAATATAATGCTTTTTGGTGCAAAATTATTGTTGAAAAAATTTTACAACCGTGTAATCTGCACAAAAAACAGCCCTCGAATTTGTAACATAAAGTATGTACTTTTTTGGTGAAATTTGTTATAATGAAATCGAGAATTTTATGAAAGGATGTTTTCCCTATGAAGAAAGCAAAAAAGATTGCAAGTCTTGTTGTTGCGTCTGCGCTTCTGACATCTTCTTTTGCGGCAATTACCTCCGTAAATGCTGCCGAGGTTGATTCCGCACAGACTGCATCTGCCGACAGTACCCTTCGTGATAAGGTCGGCGACGGTGTTATGCTCCACGCATTCAACTGGTCTTACAATACAATCAAAGAAAACCTTCCCGCAATTGCAGCGGCAGGATACACAACAGTTCAGACTTCTCCCGTTCAGCAGCCAAAGGACTACTCAACCTCAGGCGATGTAACAGGTCAGTGGTGGAAGCTTTATCAGCCGATCAGCTTCCATATTGCAGAGGAGTCATGGCTCGGCACAAAGGACGATCTTAAATCACTTTGTGATGAGGCTGACAAATACGGCATCAAAATCATCTGCGATATCGTTTCAAACCATATTGCAAATGCCGATGAAGCTAGGCCGGACACTGTGAGCAATCAGGTTAAAAAGTACGAGCCTGAGTTCTATAAGAAAAGAAAAACCTACACCCGTACATACAAAGGCGATGCAAACGACAGTTCGGTTCAGGCAGTTGTTCAGGGTCATGTTTCAAAGTGTCCTGACCTTGTAACAAACGATACTGCTGTTCAGGGATACATTATCAACCTCCTCAAGGAATGCATCGACTGCGGTGTTGACGGTTTCCGTTTTGATGCCGCAAAGCATATTGAAACAGAGGATGACGGCGAGTATGCGTCTGATTACTGGAAAAATATAACAACCTCGGCTTCTTCTTACTACACACAGAAAACAGGCGATGACCTCTACATCTACGGTGAAATTCTTAACAACTGCGGTGCAGACAGAAGCTACTCCTCATACACCAAGTATATCAATGTTACTGACAACAGAACGGGCGACGCAGTGCTTTACAATGTCACAAGGGGTAAGGCAAGCACAGCTACCAATGCGAAATACAAATCAGGTGTTGCAGCGTCAAATGCAGTTCTCTGGGCAGAAAGCCACGATACATACGAGGGCAGCTCGGGTTCATCGGGATTCTCAAACACTGCCGATGTTTCGGATGAAAATGTTGTAAAGGCATGGGCAATCGTTGCATCAAGAAAAGATTCAACAGCACTTTTCTTTGCCCGTCCGGGAACAGCTCTCATGGGTAACATTTCAACGGATTCAACTTACAAGAGCACAGCTGTTTCCGAAATTAACAAGTTCCACAACCTTTTTGTAGGTCAGTCTGAAAAGCTCGGTTCTTCAGGCGACATTGCTTATGTTGCAAGAGGCACAAGCGGTATCGTTCTTTCAAATTGTAAAGGTACAAACGCAAGCGTAAGTATTTCCGGCACAGGTCTTGCAGACGGCAAATATACGGATACGGTTTCAGGTGCTGAGTTTACGGTTGCAAACGGCGTTCTCACAGGTTCAATCGGCAACACGGGTGTTGCTGTTGTTTACAACGGTACAACAACCCCGAAGGCAATAAACTCTGTTGAAAGCGGTTCGTTCAGGGGCGACACAATGACCCTTACACTCAGTCTTGAAAACGCAACATCGGGTACTTACTGTCTTGATGATTCAACTCCTGTTAAGTTTACGGGTACAACATCAATCCGCATCGGTTCAGATTATAAGCCGGGCGAAACAATCAATCTCACAGTTACGGCAACCGACGGTGTAAAGACCTCTTCAATGGTTTATAAGTACGCAAAGAGTACCGCTCAGGAATCGGGAGTGTATGTATTCTTCAACCCTGCTAACAAGAAGGGCTGGTCAGCACCTTACCAGGTTTACATCTATGATGAAACCACAAACAAGGGTACTGTTTACAAGAATGCAAACTGGCCCGGCGAAGCAATGACTCTTGATCCTGCAACAGGTTACTATTACTACGAAGTTCCGAAGTCATCAAGTATTTCAGCTGATGAGGATGATGAAAATCAGGCTGCGTCGGATTTTGACCTTTCAACTTCAGCCAACACAAGAGTAATCATCTCTGAAAAAGGCGGCGAGCAGTATCCGGGCAGAACCGATACACCTATCAGCCTCAACGGTTCATCAAAGGCATTCTCACTTACAAAGGCAGGTACATGGGAGGATACAACTCTTACACCTACAAAGGTTGAGATTGAGGCTACTGATGTTACAAAGGGTTCTGCAGCAGAACCTACAACAAAGCCTGTTCCGTCAACTCAGCCTACAACCGCACAGCCCGCAACAGAGCCTTCGGGCAATGCTGTTTACGGTGAACTAAACGGTGACGGTGACATTACAGTCGTTGACGCTACACTCGTTCAGAAACATGTCGTTCAGCTTGAAACACTTTCGGCTGACAAGCAGATTCTTGCTGATGTTAATGGGGATAATACAATCTCTGTTGTTGACGCAACATTGATTCAGAAGTACATTGTTCAGCTCAAAGATTGGGGCCGCACGGGTGATGTTTATCAGGCAGAACAGCCTACAACACCTGAGCCGACTTCCGCCGAGCCTACAACCGTAAAGCCGACTGCACAGCCTACAACAAAGCCTGCTGACACATACACTCTTTACTTCAAGACTAAGCTTGGCTGGATGACATCTGACGGTGTTTCACTCTTTGCTTATGACCTTGACACAGGTGCAAGCTATCAGTTTGAGCAGGATACAGACGCTTACCCGAATGTTTACACAGTTGAAGTTCCTGCAACAGTTTCAAATGTCAGCGTTTATCGTTCTCTTTCAGAGGTTGACGAAAAGCCTGTAGGCGGTGATGACGGTAATGTTTACAATTGCTGGGATGCAACAGTTTCAAAGACAAACAACTGCATCACACTCAGCAATGACGAAGCTGTTTCAACAGCTCCGTATGTTCCGGAGCAGAAGCCTGCATTCACACTTTCAAGAGTTTACTTTGATAACTCAAAGGCACACTATACTGATGTTTATATCTACGGTTGGGCAGAGAGCGGACTCGGCAACGCAGCAGCTCACATGAATAAGATTGCAGGTACAGATATCTGGTACTACGATTTTGACACACCGCTCAGCCCCGGTGCAAACTGTTTCCTCTTTAAGGACACAGAATCAACATGGAAAACACAGACAACCGACTTGACAGTTGCTGACGGTAAGAACTGTTTCCGTGCAAATCCGGGTTCAAAGTCCGGCGGTGTCTGGGTAAGCTATTCAGAATAACAGAACTACAGAACAACCTTTTTTTAATATTCTGCTAACAGCAAAGCATTCCCTCCGATAAAATTCGGGGGGAATGTTACTTTTAATATGATTTTACTTGAAAAAGAATGTAATATACAGTATTATATTAGGAGTATTAAACCGAAATTTAAGTGAATTTATGGACGGGAATTTATGAAAACAGAGCAGATTTTTCAGGAATTTGAACAAAGGCTTGAAAAAGAATATTATGCACAGCTTGCAAGCAAAGAAATTCTGACTGTTCCTTTGCTTATTGAGATTTTTCTTGACGATGATTACGCAAATGCTCACTGGGCGGAACAGGTTCTTGAGTATATTTGCGAAGTAAATCCGAAACTTGTCTATCCGTTCTTTGAATTTGTTGCCAAAGGTCTTGACAACTGCAACGGCTTTCTTGCGTGGAATACTTGGAAGATGATTACAAAGCTTTTGCCGATTGACACGGAAAATAAATTTGAAAGCGTAAAAGAAAGGTTTTACGACGCACTTGCTTCAAAAACACCGGCAGAATTTTCCATAGCCTGTGATTGTGCCGTGTCCGTTTTCATTAACAAAGCGGATGAACAGAAAAAATTGCTTGATATTTTGAAGAAATCCGCTGAACACAAGTTTTACATTGGCGATACCGAAATTGAAAACAGCGGAGAGATAGCCAAAGAAAAAGTACAGATGTTTCTTGAAAGAATAATGAACTATAAAACAAAAGCGGAGAACAATTGTTAACTGATATAATCCCCTTAAAGCAGACTCTTGAAAAACATGGTTTTCAGGGAATGCTTTAAGGGGAGATTTTTATGTAAAAAAGAAAAAAAGTACGGTACTGAAACGGGATAAAGACAACTGTTAAAACATATTTTCGGATTTTACAATACCATGTTACAAAAAATCCGCAGACGGTAAAATCTGCGGATAAAATGTTTAAAATTATAATTAAAATGCCTCTATAAGCGGATTGACTGCACCCGGCTGTATTTTTTCGGGATGGTCAATATATTCTATTGCCTTGCCGCAACCGTTGATAACGCAGTCAGCGGCGGCTTTGTGAACTCTTACTTTCAGCTTTGTGGATTCGCTGAGAAGTCTTGCAAATCCCGTCAGCTTGGCAAGACCGCCTGTCAAAATTATACCGTCCGTGTAGATGTCACCGACAAGCTCGGGCGGAGTCTGTTCAAGCACATCTTTAATTGCCCTGATAATGTTAAGCGCAATATCCTCGATTACAGGCTTGATTTCGGCATAGCCAACATCAATAAATTTGGGCAGACCGCTTACGGCATCCCTGCCTTTAACTCTGAAAAACTTAGGCTCTTTCGGAATTTTTACACAGCCAACAGCTTTTTTGCAGGCCTCTGCCATGTTTGTTCCGATAATCAGGTTATGCTCTTTCCTGATGTATTTAACGATTTCTTCGTCCATTGCACAGCCTGCCGACTTTATGCACTTGGAAACCGAAATTCCGCCGAGAGAAAGCACGGCAATATCTGCCGTACCGCTGCCGACATCTGCAATCAGAATGCCGTGAGGACTTGTTATGTCGAGCGAACAGCCCATTGCCGCCGCTTTTGGTGCTTCAATAAGATACACCTTGCGAACACCGATTGAGCTTACTGCGTTTACAACAGCTCTTTTTTCAACCTCGGTAACCTCACTCGGGATTGATGCAACAACTCTCGGCATAGTCACCTTTGACGGACTGACCTCTTTTATAAGAATTGAAACCATATCCTCAACAAGTTCAGAGCGTGAAATAACACCGTCATCAATCGGGTGCATTGCTCGTATGCCTGCAGGCGTTTTGCCAATCATCTTATAAGCCTCGTTACCGACGCCGACAATGTCGTAGGTATCAACATCAAACGCAACAACGCTTGCCTCATCAAGCACTATTCCTTTATTTTCAATAAAAACTCTTGTTCTGTCAGAACCGAGATCAACAGCTATATCCATTTTAATCACTCCAATGCTATATCAGCAGAGATGTGCAAAGCGTACAGCAACAAATCTCGCCGCATTTGCACTTGTTAAGTATTCTTGCACATTCGCCAAGCGTACTGCCTGTTGTAATAATGTCGTCAATAATCAGTATTCGCTTGCCTTTGATTAAATTCTTGTCAATCGGCGAGTAAACGCCTATAACATTTTTTGCTCTTTCAGCCGCCTTTATGCTGTGCTGGGTTTTATTTTTCTTTGTTTTGACAAGTAGGTCGGCATACTCAATGCCAAGAAGCCTTGCACATTCCTTTGCGAGCAACTCAGCCTGATTGTATCCGCGCTCTCTGAGAGTATCATTGTGCATCGGCACACAGGTGACAAGGTCAAATTGCCTGTCACGGTAAACATCTTTTATTGAACGAACCATTTCGTGTGAAAGCAATTCGGCATATGCACCGCAGTTGTGAAATTTAAAGTTAAGAACTGCCCTGCGAAAAATTCCGTCATAGGGGAAAGGAGAGGTGCAGATGTACCCTCCCGTTGCATATCGTACAAGCGGCATTTCGGGGAATTCTTTTCTGCATTTGTCACAACAGTTTTTGTTCGGTTCAATAACCCTTCCGCAGTACGGACAACGAACCGTAAAGAAAAATCCTTTTATCGTGCCGAAAACTTTCTTAATAAAGTGTGTCATCTCTCAGTAAAAATTCTTTAAGACCGCTGTACCGTTTTGTACGGCGGTTATTGTTTACCATATATTCAACGGTTGACGGATTGCCGACAAGCACAAGCGTTTTCTTCGCCCTTGTAACAGCGGTGTAGAGCAGATTTCTGTAGTAAAGCTGAGGAGGTCCCGAAAACATCGGTATAATAACTGCGTCAAATTCGTTGCCCTGACTTTTATGCACCGTGATTGCGTAGGCGAAATCAAGATCGCCCGCAAATTCAAAGGTGTATCTTGCGATCTTGTCAAAAAATTTAACGACAAGCGATTTTGTCTTTCTGTCAATCCTTGTGATGATTCCTATGTCACCGTTGAAAATTCCTTCGCCCGTTTCGCCGTTTTCACGAAACCAGCGAATATCATAGTTGTTTTTTATCTGCATAACCTTGTCGCCTGTACGAAAGGTTTTTGAACCGATTGTGATTTCCGCCTTATCGTCATCCTTCGGATTTAGCGCCGCCTGCAATTTGTGGTTAAGCTCGGCAGTTCCGAGTTCACCTTTTTTGGATGGAGCAAGCACCTGAATGTTTTCAAACGGAGAATATCCGTATGCCTTTGGCAGACGATTTGCACAAAGGTCAGCTATTACCGCTGAAACTTCTGATTTATTGTTCCTTTGAAGAAAGAAAAAGTCCTTGTCGGCGGAATTAAGAATGGGTATTTCACCGTTCACAATCTTATGTGCGTTTGTGACAATAAGGCTCTGCTGTGCCTGACGGAAAATTTCATTCAACCGTACAACGGGAATAAGTCCGCTTTCAATAAGATCGCCGAGCACATTACCCGGACCTACGGAGGGGAGCTGGTCGGAGTCGCCTACAAGAATAAGTCTGCATCCTGTGGAAAGCGCTCTCATAACGCTTTCCATAATGAATGTGTCCACCATTGAAACCTCGTCAACAATCAATGCGTCGCATTTAAGCTGATTGCGTTCGTTCTTGTTGAAAACGGGGTTGTCATGTTTATCCCAGCTGACCTCAAGCAGTCTGTGCAGAGTTTTTGCCTCATCGCCCGTGAGCTCACTCATTCGTTGAGCCGCTCTGCCTGTGGGGGCAGAAAGCAAAACGGTCTTGCCGTTTGCTTTCATTATTTTTATTATAGCATTGAGGGTTGTCGTTTTTCCTGTACCGGGACCGCCCGTCAGAACGAGCATACCCTCGGTAAGTGCCATAGTGATTGCTTTCTTTTGCAAATCGGCATATTCGATTCCGTCCTCTTTTTCACATTTTTCAATCGCCTTGTCAATGTTTTTAATTTTCTCTGACGGAAATTTAAGCAACATCTTTATTCTTGAGGCTATGTACATTTCGCAGAGGTGAACATTGGGAGGGAACACAAATTTTTTGCCGTCAATCTTATCCTCGATAAGCGAACGGTCAAACAGCATTTCTTCCATGCACTCCGAAACCTTTTCACCGTCAATTCCGAGAAAATCAGTTGAAACCTTCAGCAGCTTTTCCTTTGGCAGACAGGTGTGACCGTTTCGCTCATTGTGATGAAGAATGTGTACGATTCCTGCACGCATACGGACATTTGAATCGGGTTCTAATTTTTCTTTTTTAGCAATAAAATCCGCACTCTCAAACGATACCCCAAAATCACCCTGACAGAGAATGTACGGATTTTTCTTGATTAAATCGACACAGCTCGGACCGTAGGCGTTGAAAATTTTGACTGATGCGGTGTTTGAAATTCCGTACTCGCCGAGAAAAAGCATGAGTGTTCGCACGCCTGTGTTCTGTTTTAACTGCTTTGAAAAATCCTCGGCTTTTTGCGAAGAAATTCCTTTCAGCATTGCAACTCTTTCGGGCTGATTTTCAAGCACATCAAGCGTTGCCTCGCCAAATTCCTTTACAAGCCTTTGTGCGGTTTGAGTGCCGATTCCCTTGATAGCTCCGGATGACAGATAACGCAGAATATCAGCCGCCTCGGTAGGTCTGCTGATTTCGCAAATCTGCACGGCAAACTGTCTGCCGTAGCTTGGATGATTTGTATATTTGCCGGTAAGCTTTACAACATCACCCGACGACACCTGTGGCATAATTCCGACAGCGGTCAAATAGTCGTCACCGTCAGCAAGCTCAATTACCGTGTAGCCGTTTTCATCGTTTCGGAAAACCACGCTTTCAATTGCTCCCTCAAGCTGAAGAAGATTGTCGTTGTTCATTAAAACTTACTCCTCAAATCTTTTTGTGAGTTCGCCGAGAGTAATTTCGTAGCCCGCTCTTTCATAGTCAAGGTAATCCGTACACGGCTTGAAGCCATCCGTATTTTTTGAAATCTGCAAAGCAATGTATTCAAGAAAATGCGGATTTTTAATCATAATAGGACCTGTAACATGAGTAGCAAAAAGGTTCTTGTCCTTCAAACCTTCCGCTTTTGCGTTTTCGTAGTCACCGAGTCCGTGTTTAACAGTGAAAAGATGATTTTCAATACCTTTAATTTCACTGCACTTGTTTACAAAGCCGACAATCGGTTTTGTGAGAATGTCAGATGTATAAACAATATCGCCTGTAATTCTGCGTTTGTTCTGCTCGGTAACTGTAAAATCATAAATTCCGAGTCCGTCATAAACCTTGCCGTCAGAGTCTGTAATTGTTTTTCCGAGCATTTCAAACGAGTTGCCCGTCATAAGAATTACCTTGCCGCTGTTGATGTATTCAACAAGAAAATCCTTGTACTTTTTAAAATCCTGCAAAACAAGTTTCTGATTTTTTTCTGTACCCGAACCGATGTATATAAAATCGTAATCGCCCAGGTCGGCATTGTCAAACAGGGTAAGCCTGTCGGTTGTAAATTTTACACCGCTCTTTTCAAGCATTCTTTCAAGCGCAGAAACATTGGCATATTCTCCGTACAGGTTCATTATATCGTGATACAAATGAAGAATTTTCATAATCAGTCCACCTTTACCTTTTCAAGAAATTTACCCTTGTCTGAGAAACAGGTAATTACATAAATCTTTTCTTTGCGGTCATTGTCAAGATAATCAACGGCTTCTTCAATGTCCTTGATAACCTTGATTTTGTTTCTGTCAACTTTTGAGAAAGAAAATCTTGTTGCAAGGTCATTGCAATATGTTCCTGCAAGCACAATGTTCTTTACATTGTCGCTTTTGAGAAGGTCAAAGTTGATGTCCCAAAGCCATGAAACATCGCTTGTAAAATACTTTCTGCTGACTGCGTCAACAATAATCAAAACATCGCACTTATCCTTGTCGGATGCGGCAAGCTTGAGTGACTGATTGTACGAAATGCTGTTTTCATGTTTTGATGTAACAAGCGTACCCTTTCTGTTTCCGAGCGTGAATGTTACAACACGGAAGTTTTTAAGAACATAATTGCTCAGGCTCTTTGCAATTGTGTTGCCGTCAACACCTGTGATTGACGCAACGGTAAATGCCGCAAGCAAATTGTAAACATTATAAAGCGATTTGAGTGTAAGTTCAATCTTGTACTTATCGTTAATTGTAATTTCGCCTTTTTCAAGATCGGCAGATGTAACTGTGTAGCTTGTATCCTGTCTTTTAAGACCGCAGTTAGGGCATTCATAGTTGCCGATGTGGTCGTAGTGATAGCTTGAATATGTCATAGGAGATTTGCAGTGAGGGCAATATGCACCGTCATTATAAACACCGACAAACTCCTTTGTATCGGTCGGAAGATTGCCTGCACCGAACCACACAACATTATCCCTGCCGTAGCCAAAGCACGAAACAAGCGGATCGTCGGCATTAAGAATAAGCTGAGTTTCGGGATGAATACTATCCTTTACGGCATTGTAAACCCATTCCGGATGACCGTTTCGTGTGAGCTGGTCACGGTAAAGGTTTGTGATAACATAATGAGTCGGTGTGATGTATTTGAAGGTATATTTTGCAAAGCGTTCGTCACTTTCAATGAGAAGAATATCCGATTTAACCTTGCCCGAAAGAGTACAACTGCCGAGAATAAGAGTTGTAACACCCTCAATCTGGTTAGAACCCTCTTTGTTCCAGGCAACTTTTTTGCCGCTTTCACAAAGAATATGTGCAATCATCTCAACGGTAGATGTCTTGCCGTTACTGCCTGTTACGGCAACAATATATTTCGGCAGTTCAATTCGTCCGAGAATATCGGGGCAGAGTTTAAGCGCAATCTGTCCCGGCAGACTGCTGCCCTTGCCGAGCAATCCTCCGACAAATTTCAGAACCTTGCACACAATAATAGTAAATAGTTTTTTCATTTTGCCACTTCCTTAATTAAAGACAACCTGTGTTGCCTCTACATACCTTGTATACTGTCTCTTATACACATCTCCGAGCCCACGAGACTAGGCATGAT
>ERZ1026915.261-NODE-261-length-28080-cov-10.389474_pt1 | contig 28080 bp, 19 predicted proteins | sample MGYA00519466_ERZ1026915 | MGnify/ENA primary metagenome ERZ1026915 (study PRJEB26926, sample SAMN06164884) | human gut metagenome | biome: ENVO:00009003; feature: ENVO:2100002; material: ENVO:00002003 | host: Homo sapiens | place: USA | collected 2012 ... | reverse complement strand
GCGTCAGATGTGTATAAGAGACAGCATCAGGACATGGCCGCCCGCCAGAATCGCCATCAGGATACGCTCCATGACCTCGTTCTTGCCAACGATCACGGTTTCGATCTGGTCTAAAATTTCCTTGATTTTTTCCTGCATCTGTGTTCCTCCTGTTTATTCCTCTGTGCCGTCCTCCGTGCCCGGATCGGGCTCCGGGCCGGGTTCGGGATTTGGATCCGGGTCCGGGTCTGGGCCGGGAGCGACTGGCTCCGGCATACCGCAGAAACGGCAGAAGCCGTTTTCATAGCTGTGCGGATAGTTCTCGTATGTGCCCGGCTGCTCTGTTTTGTCGCCGCAGTACACGCAGCGCTTTACCTCAAGGCTGCACGTGCATTCGGCCAGGACGATCTCATAGCTGTGCGGGTACTCAAACGTGCCGGGCGCGTCGCGCTCAAACGTTTTGCCGCACAGGCTGCACCGGGCCGTCTCATGGCTGCACGTGCACAGGGCTTCAATCGCCTCCAGCGTTCCATTGCAAAGCTCCGTATGGGTATAGCCGCAGGTGCAGACCCAATCCCGCAGGCCGTCGTCCCATTCGTAGCGGTGCTCGCCGCGCGTGCCCTCGATCTCCGCGTGACAGATCTCGCATTCCTCCCAGTGCTCCTGTTCGTTGTGCTGGATCACGGGCGTATGGTTGAGCTTCTCAGACGGCTCGTGCTTTTCATAGCCGCAGTCCAGGCACCGGGAGAGCTTCTCGCCCGCCTGCTCACAGGTGGCGGTGTCCTCTATAAATTCAAAGCGATGACCTTCTTCGACCTCTTTTTTGCAGCGGGAGCAGATCTTGCGGTGCTGCTCGTCATTCTGCTCGATCTGCTCGATCTGCCAGTCGTGCGCCTCCGGCTCTGTGACGGACTTCTGGCACTTGAGGCAAAATTCGTAGCACATCGTTCCGTCCTCTGTCTCGCGGTATTCCGTCTGCGGGTGCTCGCACGCGCGGAGCTTGCCGCAGCTGGTGCAGACGGTCTGCTCTGCGCCGTCCGCACCGGTGACGGTCTGCCACTTGTGCGAGATGTTCATCGAACCGTTGAGCATGGACACGCAGAACGCGTTTTCCTGATCGGCGCTGCTGACGTCGCGCTGATAGGCCAGCGTATAGCGCAGCACCAGCACGTCGCCGTCCTGCAATTCGTAATTGGAGAGGGTCGTGCCCGGATAATATGTACCGCCGCCGACCGTATACAGCCAGCCGGAGCCGTTTGTGAAGTCAAACTCTCCGACGGAGGTGTTATGACAGCCGTTCAGACTGATGCCCGCCAGATAGATGCTGCGCCAGAGCGCGGCATAGGCTGAGTTTTCGCCGAAGACGCCGTCAATGGCGGCAAGGACGGATTCACGGTCCGAGCCGTAGCTGGACCAGCTGCCGCGCAGCGCATTGGAGCGGGCGGCCATATTGGTTCCGTCGCCAAGTCGGGCAATATAAAAGTTATCGTCGTAGCTGCCGGTAAAAGCGGTCTCGGAGCTTGGCCAGCCGAAGGTGTTTGCGGCTGTTCCAAACGGGTCGCCCGCATCATAGCCCCAGACGGCCTTTGCCACGCTGTAGGACGCGGATTCGCCGGAAAGCACCTCGTAGCTGAGCGGCGCAGTCACGCCGAGTCCCAGCACCGTCATGTCGATGTAGATCGTCGCGTGGCCAATGGGTTCGCCCTTGCGGGAGCGTTCGCCCAGAAGCGTCAGCGTGAGCACGTCCTTGTTGCCGTAGGTGTCCTCGCAGGTGATGACCAGCGTATGCTCGTTTTCGTCGCCCTCCGCCGGGTTCTCCGGCACAAGCGTATATTGCAGTCTGCCGCCCGACGAGCCGTAGCTGCGCTGCACCTCGCCGTCCAGCGTCACGACGACGTCCGAGGCAGTCATCTGCGCGATCAGAGTGCCGTCCTCCTTTTCGCTCCATGCGGTCACGGTCAGGGTGATGTTCGTTCCGTTCATGACCTTCTGGCCGTCGGTCAGATTCGTCTCGATCTTGACGGTCCCGTCGCCGCGCAGCTTATAGGGGACGTTGATTTTGAAGGTATACTGTTCTCCTGCCTCGGATTTTGCCGTTATGGTGAAGGTATTCTCGCCCTCGCTGCCGTCCGCGTTGACCAGAAGCTCGATCTGGCCGGATTCGGCGGAGCCGAGCGCCTTTGTCTTGCCGCTGCCGGACTGATAACAGGAAACGTCGCTGATCTCGACGCCGCTGGCCGCGTCGCCGCCGGTCAGCGCCAGCGTATAGGCAAGAACGCCGTCCGTTACCTCGTCACTGTAGACCGTCTGTGCCGTTTTGTTCTGCCCGTTCGCACAGCGGATCGCGGTCTGTGTCCCGTTCAGCAGCGTATAGCGCAGTTCAAGGCTCACGTCGCCGGAATAGCGGAGGACATAGGTAAACGTCAGGTTTTTGAGACTTCCGTCGCTTTTCTGATAGCGGGCCTGCACGGTCAGGGTATATTTGATCGACGCGGCGCCGTCCGGGATGCGCAGGACGGCGCTGCCGTCCGGGACGGCAAGCGTCTGCGCCGTGCCGCCCTCTGCGGCAAGGCTGGCGGAGGTGATGGTCATCTGCGCCGCATCCCGGCCATCCGGCTGGAGCTGGTAGCTGAATTCGCCGAGCTTCAGCTCGGTGCGGCGGATCTCGGCAGAGGCACGGTCGCCGGGCTCGCAGACGATACTCTGCGCCTCGGTGCTGTTTTTCATCCAGACGAGGTTCAAGCGGAGGTCCTGCTCCTCCCGCCACTCCAGAAGGAAGGTGAACGTCAGCTGCCGGATCCGGCCGCCGCTCGTTACCTCGGTAAGCATGGAAATGGTATAGGCGTTTTTCCCGTCCGCGCCGCTTTGCAGCGTGAGCGCGCCGCCATTTGCATCCAGCACCCCGCTCTGTCCGTTTGCGGCGCTGTATGCAATGGAAAGGAGCTTTGCATCCTCGGCGCTCTGCCCGCCCAGACGGAAGCTGTAGCGCAGAAGATTTTCTTCCAGCTCGTCGTTTCTGACCGTGCACGCGGCCCGGCTTCCGGGCTGGCAGCGCAGGCTGGCCGTACCGCCGCCTGCAAGCGTCCATAGCAGCTGCGCTTCCAAATCAAGCTCGTCGGAATAGACCAGCACGAAGCAGAATTCCGTCTCCTGCTCCTGCCGTGCTCCGTCCTCCAGCACGTGCGTGCAGACTGCCTGCACGCGGAGCGTATAGTAGCTGTCCTCGCCCTGCGGGCCGACCTGCATGGCAATGCTGCCGCGTTCGTCCACCGGTGCAAATGCGCCGTTGTTTTCCGAAATCTCTACGTTGGTAATTTGGGAATCGACCGCGTCGAGGCCGCGCAGCTCCAGCTCATAGCGCAGCTTTCCATCGGGCAGCTGCGCAGTGCGCACGTCCTGCCGCACGGTCGTATCCGACGGGCAGAGTGAGCGATAGCGCTCCCCGCCGTAGCGGTACCAGGTGAGTACGAGGCCAAGGTCGAGTGCGTCGGGCTGCGTCTCGTCTCCGGCGTCGTCCGGCTGGCCGTCGGTCCTCCCACCGGGCTGCTCGCCGGATTCCTGGCCGGGCTGCGGCTCCGGGTCGGATCGGGGCTGCTCAGGCAGCTGCTCGGGCACGTTCTCGCCGGTCTGCTCCTCCGGCGGCTGTTCAGGATTCTGCTCCTGCCCGGACTGGCTGCCGCCTGTTTCGGTTTCCTGCGTAAGCGGCGCGGCGGCAAGCGTGCCGCCGTCTCCGTCGCCAAAGCTCAGTCGGCGCACCGGCTGGATATTCTCCTTTCGGATCGGGTTTTCCGGCTCCTGCCGCTGCATCTGCAGCGCAGGGAGCACGACCGGCGCAAGCAGCGCCGCCGTCAGCACCACGCCGAGCAGAACACGGAACCAGCGTATCGTCCAAAGCTTTCTCATAGAGCCTCCCAGTGCAAAACAAAAACACCCGACCCGCAGACGGATCCGGTGTTCGCAGTTCCAACCGAAGACAGCAATTCTCCTGACTTGCGATCTGGGCGGCTTTCCGCCCGCGTGCTGCTCCTACCTTCTCACGGTTTCCCGCAATGGCTGCCTTTCGGCCCGGCGCTTTCGCGCTTCGGAGCGGCCCTCTCGCGCACAGTTCTTTCGAGTAGGTCCATTCCTTTTTCGCCGCCCCCTGCCGAACACCCCGGCAAGACGCAGCTACACATCTTCGGTATGCTATTTTTTCGCCTTTATCATACAGCAGGCGCAGGAAAAAGTCTACTGTTTTTTGCGTGTCTTTTCGCGGGGAATGGGCGCTTGGGGCGCACAGAAAACCCGCCCCTGTCATGCGGCGCATGACAGGGGCGGGTTGGGGGTATCGCTTATGCCGCTTCCTTGGTCATGTTCATGAGCACCTTTGCTCCCATTGCGCGGGTCGCAGTGCCCTTCGGGTTGAAGGCCCCGTTGGAGCCTGCCAGATAACCGGCGGCGGTGCAGTAGGTGACGGATTCGAGCGCCCATTCGCCGATCGCGTCAACGTCGGTGTAGGTGAGCTTCTCGATGATGCCATCGGCGGTCTTGCCGCCGATCTTGTCATAGCCGTAGAGGACCTTTGCCATTTCCTGACGGCTGATGGCCTTGGTGGGCTTATAGGTGCCGTCTTCATAGCCGTCGACGATCTTGTTCGCGCTTGCCCACAGAACGGCGTCCGCGTACCAGCTGCCGTCCGTGCAGTCGGTGAACTTCTCGCTGACCTTACCGGTCACCGCAGGAGAACCGGCCATGCGGTACAGGACCGTTACAAGCATACCGCGGGTCAGAGCGCCGTTCGGGCCAAAGGTCGTTTCGCTCAGGCCCTTCATGAAGTTCTTGTCTGTGACATAGTTGACAGCCTCAACCGCCCAGTTGCCGTCGAGCACGTCGGTGTACGGGGTGGCAATGACCGTGATGCGGCCCTGCGGAGCAGCATAGGTTGCGGGAACGATGCCGCCCAAGCTGTCCTTGATGTAGTTGATCAGGACCTGATTGTCCAGCATGACAGAATCCTGCAGCAGCTTGTTGTCCGCGAACATATTGATGCCGTCGCCGGAATCCTTGAGCATATAGTTGTGGGACGCGACCGTGTATGTAGCCTTCGGATCAATATCGACATACTTGCCGTTCTTCAGGACCTTGACGTTCTTGACGCGGTACGCGCCGTCGACGGAGACGAACATGGATTTGTCGTCGCCCTTTGCAGAGGACTTGACCGTGGTGTCGATGGTGTACTTCAGGCCGGAAACCTGCAGGAAGCCGCCCATTTCACCAACGGAGTTCTCCCCGTCGGAGTAGGTGGACATGGTGTTGCGGGCCGTCCATTCGAGCGCGTCGATGATTTCCTGACCGGTCGCTTCGACGACGCAGAGCGCGTTGCCGTACGGATGGACCTTGATGATCTGGCCGTAGGTGATATCGCCTGCGGGGATATCGGCACGGATACCGCCGCCGTTGACGAGGGCGATGTCAGCGCCGGAAACGGCGCGGTACGCGTCGGCGCAGAGGTCGCCGAGGTTGGTTTCGCGGTTGCGGACAGCGCGGGTGCCGTCGGCGCGCTTCGTGGTCAGGTCGACGGAGGTCCTGGCGACAACGGTGTTGACAAGGGCTTCATTCTTTTCCTGAATGGACTTGACAAACGCGTCGGCCGTATCGTCCTTGGCGGCGTAGTCGGAGACAAGCTCCGTGGTGAACACGCCGTTGGAGATGGTCAGCTTGCCGATGTTGACGAGCTTCGTGCCCGTGGAGGACAGGGGGATCTCCTTGCCGTCCTTGTTCTTGACCAGCTCCATGGCAATGGTGGAATGGGAGTGGCCGTCAAGCACGGCGTCGATGCCGGTGGTGTTGGCGATCAGGTCGGTCGAGCGCCACGGCTCGGAGGATTCGTCAACGCCCAGATGTGCAAGGGCGACAACGTAGGTCGCGCCGTCCTTCTTGGCAGCGTCAACGGTTTCCTGCACCTTGTTATAAAGGTCAGCGCCCTTGTTGCCCTCCGCGAAGGAGTAGACGAAATTGCCGTTGGCGTCCTGGAAGTAGGTCGGGGTGGACTTGGTGAAGGATTCGGGCGTATCGATGCCGACGAACGCGACCTTGATATCGCCGTAGGTCTTGATCTCATACGCCTTGTAGCCGGTCAGGCCCTTGCCGTCCTTGGCCGTATAGGTCAGGTTGCAGCAAAGATACTGATACTTGGCCTTGTCGATGAGCTTCTGGAGCTGCGGCAGGGTGTAGTCGAATTCATGGTTGCCGAAGGCAGCAAAATCATAGCCGACTTCATTCATGATATCGACCAGATATTCACCCTTGGACAGCGTGCCGATGACGTCGCCCTGCACGGAGTCGCCGCAATCAACGAGCGCAACGTAGTTATACGCGGCCTGCATCTCCTTTTTGTAAGCAGCCAGACCGGCATAGCCGATGTTGTCGTCAACGGCGCAGTGCACGTCGTTGGTGTACAGAATCACAATGTCGTTGGATTTCTCGTCTGCTGCGAACGCTGTGGTCATAAGGCCCAGCATCAGGCATGCCGCCAGCAGAAGTGCAATCAGTTTCTTCATAGTATCCTCCCTTTACATCTTATCTGTCCTTGGACAGATGGTATGTCTATATTATACTACAAAGAACCGTCGTCAGCTATTCACAAATGTTTGAAATCCGATGCCCGTTTTTCGTCATAATGCACAAATTGTTTAGAACATTAGTGTATGAAACCAGATAAAGCTGTCAGTGCGTTACGGTGTCGGCTGTTCCTCGGCGAACGGTTCCCCTTTCAGAACGACCCCGCGCAGGAAGCGGAACGTCTCCTTCTCGCCGCGTTCGGCGAGCATCGTGAGCAGAAAGCGCAGTCGCTTCATGGTCTGCGGGTGCACGAGCCGCGATTCGTTTGCCCGGTCCAGATACTGCAGCGGGGATGCGTCGGTATAGGCCGCGCCCTGATATGTCTTGCAGGCCGCAATGCGGTCAGCGACCATTTCGCACAGGTATCTGACCGGCATATCGACCGGCTCATACGTTCTCGTTTTGGGGCTCAGATCCGTCCAGTATTCAAAATGGTGACGGTTGCGGCCCTTGTGGTGCATCCATGCAAGAGAATAGCCGTTCGCCTCACGCTCGGCGGTGTTCGGGCTGCGGTCGCCCTGATAGTACCGGACGCCCGCCAAAAACTCGGTTGGCGAATATTTGGACAGGTCATGCGTCAGTCCCTGCCAGATCAGGCCCATGCGGAAGCAGCCGCGCATGACCAGGTGCCGGTGATGTGTGATCGTTTTCAGATGTCCCCAGAATTTATTCATTGCGCAGCCCTCCCGTTTTTCTCATTACATTATACGATAAATCCGTTCCGGCTGCAACGCAGAAAAATTTTAAAAGCCTATTGACAAGCTAGGGAATGTGTGGTAGGATACAGCCATCCGATAGATGTTACCAACATACTATTTTAGTTCCATTTGAGTGAGGGCACAGATATGATCCTGCATCTGCTTCCGTGCGCCGTGTTCCGATGTTGGATGTGACAAAGGAACCGGATCGACGCTTTCATTTTATAAAATATAAAGGAGATTTTGAATATGTCCAACATTTATACTTCCGCTGACCAGCTGATCGGCAAGACTCCCCTGCTGGAGCTGTCGCACATCGAAAAAGAGCTGAACCTCAAGGCCAGAATCCTGGCCAAACTTGAATACTTCAACCCCGCCGGTTCCGTCAAGGACCGCATTGCGAAGAAAATGATCGACGACGCGGAGGCTGCGGGTCAGCTGAAGCCCGGCTCTGTCATCATCGAGCCGACCTCCGGCAATACCGGCATCGGCCTCGCCTCCGTCGCGGCAGCCAGAGGCTACCGGATCATCATCGTCATGCCTGAGACGATGTCCGTTGAGCGCCGTCAGCTTATGAAAGCCTACGGCGCGGAGCTTGTGCTGACGGAGGGCGCCAAGGGCATGAAGGGCGCGATCGCCAAGGCGGATGAGCTGGCGAAGGAGATCCCGAACAGCTTTGTGCCGGGCCAGTTCGTCAATCCCTCGAACCCGAAGGCCCATATCGAGACGACCGGCCCCGAAATTTACGAAGATACCGACGGCAAAGTCGATTACTTCGTTGCAGGCGTCGGCACCGGCGGCACGGTCACCGGCGTCGGGCAGTACCTGAAGCGCAAGGTTCCGTCCGTGAAGGTCGTCGCGGTCGAACCGGCCTCGTCCCCGGTTCTGTCGCAGGGCGTGGCAGGCGCGCACAAGATTCAGGGCATCGGCGCGGGCTTTGTCCCCGATGTGCTCGACACGAAGGTCTATGACGAGATCATCCCCGTTTCGAACGAGGACGCGTTTGCAGACGGCAGGCTCGTCGGCAGAAAAGAGGGCGTTCTGATCGGCATTTCCTCCGGCGCGGCGCTCCACGCAGCAGTTGAGCTGGCCAAGCGTCCGGAAAATGAGGGCAAGACCATCGTCGTCCTCTTCCCCGATACCGGCGACCGCTACCTCTCTACCCCGCTGTTCGCGGATTGATCCTGCATGATGTGCCAAGCCCCGGCTTCCATTTTGAACGGAAGCCGGGGCTATCATTTTATCCTGTGATATCCTCATACAGCGCCCACATGGCGTCGACGGTGCATTCGGAGAAGCGGTTCTGGGCGGCAAGCTCCGTGCCGTAGCTGTCCAGGAGCATCGGGCGGTAGGTGTACCAGCCAGTGTTCTCATTGCGGAGAATGACGTTGATGGTCGGCTTGAGGTCGTATTCCGATACGTGCGTTCCGTCCGCGTCCTTGACGATGGTGACGCTGGCCATGCCGCCGAGGAGGTTCATTTTCTCCTTCTGGTGCGACAGGAAGTTTCCGAGACTGTAATAGACCGGCACGTCGCGGCCGTCGGATGCCGTAAGCAGCTCGACCGGCTGGAGCGTGTGCGTGTGACCGCCGATGATGAGATCCGCGCCCGCGTCCGCCATTGCCTGCGCCCAGGTGAGCTGGTCGTTGTCCGGACTGAAGGTGTCCTCCGTGCCCCAGTGCGGGAAGACGATGACGAAATCCGCCGCCTGCTTTGCCTGCTCGATGCGGCCGCAGACCGTTTCCTGACTGGAAAGCATATCGATCATCCAGCGCTTTTCGGGCATGGAGTTGTTGAGGCCGTAAGTGAAGTTCAGCATGGCGATGCGGATGCCGTTTTTCTCGACGATGGAGATCGCCTCGGCATCAGCCTCCGTGTCATGGATGCCGAGCGTGGTGATCTCCGGATATGTCTCGTGGAAATAGGACAGCGTATCCGTGATGCCGGTTTCCTTTTTGTCAAAGCAGTGGTTGCTGGCGAAGGTCACGACGTTGAAGCCCGTATCGGCCAGCGCGTCGGCGACCTCGATGGGCGAACCGAAGACCGGATAGCTTTCGATCAGCTCACGGTCCTTGACGAGGATCGTCTCCTGATTGATGCAGGCCAGATCATACTGCCGGACGGTGGGGCGGATATCGTCGAAGAACGACGTGAAATCATAGCCGCCCTCCGGCGTCTGCGCGGACCAGTAGACGCAGTTGTGGATCAGATCGTCTCCCAGCGCCATGAGCGTCACGCGGGACTCTGCTGTCTGCTCTGCAGGCTGCTGTGCGGGCTGCTCCTGCGGCTCCGGCTCCTGTACCACCGGTTCAGCCTGTACAGTCGGTTCTTTGGCCGGTGTGGAACCTGCCTCGGCGGCAGCCCTTGCGTCGGACATACGCGGCGTGAACGCCGCCTGCACGACCCACATCCCGCCGAAAACGACGGCGGCAAGCAGAAGCAGGATCAGGATCAGGCCCAGCGCAACGGAGGTCTTTTTGTTCGGGGCTGCGGACATGGTGCGCACATCCTTTCGGTGAAATTTACTGAAAGCATCGGTTCCTCAGGAAATGATGCCGTATTCCGCCTTGACGGTCAGAATGCGCAGAACGCTCTCGTCAATACGGGCCTGCGAAAGCGTGCCGTCGGCGACGGCGGCCTTGACGGCGTCAAACGCGGCCTGCAGATCGGACGGCATGAGGATCATGTCGCATCCGGCGGCAAGGGCCTTGACGGCGGCATCGCCTGCGGAATAATGGTCGGTGATGGAGGCCATGGAGTGCGAGTCGGTGATGATGACGTTCTGATAGTCCAGCTTGTCGCGCAGGATATCCGTCACGATGGATGCGCTCAGATCGGCGGGCGTATCGCTGCCGGTGACATTCGGGTAGGACAGGTGCGAGACCATGACGAACGGGACGCTCCCCTCCGAGGCGATGATGGACTGGAACGGGACAAGGTCACAGCCTTCCAGCTCACTGAGGGTCTTTTCGACGATCGACGTGCCGTTGTGATCGTCGACGGTGGCGCTGCCGTAGCCGGGGAAGTGCTTGAGGCACGAGACAATGCCCTCGGCGCGCAGGCTCTTGACGATCACACCGGCCAGCGACGCGCACAGCTCCGGATCAGAGCCGAACGAGCGGCTGCCGATGACGCTGTCCGCACCCTGCGCAACGTCCGCGACCGGGGCAAAGTCCAGATTGAAGCCCAGCGCGTGCAGGCTGCCGCCGATGTCCTGCCCGGCGGCATAGGCCGCTGCGGGATCCTGCTGCTTGCCGAGCGAACGCATATCGCCGACAGACGGCACGCCCATGTCCGGGTTGCTGCCGACGCGGCTGACGGTGCCGCCCTCCTCGTCAACGCCGAGGAAGAGCGGAATTTTTGCGTAGGACTGCGTGTTTTCCAGCAGCGCGACGGTCTGTTCGCGGTTTTCAAGGTTTTTCGCGAAATACACGATGCCGCCGACCGGGTACTGCTCCAGCGCTTTCTTTGTCGTCTCCCCCGCTACGGTGGCGGTGTTGACGTTTGTGATGGCCTCCGGCGTTACGAAGAACAGCTGCCAGAGCTTTTCCTCGTCCGTCATGGTATCGAGAAGCGCCTGCGCCGTCTGCTGTGCGGCGGAGGCTTCCGGAGCGTCCGGCGTCTGCGGGTCTGTTTCATTCTGATCATCCGTACCCGGCTGTGGCTGCTCGTCCGGCGTCTCCGGCTGGGCGGCCTGGCCGGGAAGCTCGCCCTCGTAGGGCGCTTCGCGCTCCGGCTCTACGGTCGTCGGTTCGTTGGAAAACACGCCGTCCGTTTGGATGGTCTCGGCCTGCTCGGGCTTCTGCTTTTCCGGGAGCGTCTTCCACAGGAGCACGCCGACACCGGCCAGCAGCGCAATGCAGAACAGAACGGCGAGCACGGCGGGTAATTTACTGCGGGAATGTTCCATAGCGTCGATCCCTCACTTGTGATAGAGCGTGTGCGACTGATAGACCGGCTCGAACGTAACGTTCATGCCGAGGCGCTTGAACATCCCCTCGTCGACCGAGGAGAGAATGACGGACGAATGCACCTGACTGCCGCGAAGAGAGGCCAGCGCCTCCATGGCAAGCTCGGCGGTCGGATTCGTCACGGCGCTGATGGACAACGCAATGAGGATCTCGTCCGTGTGCAGGCGGGGGTTGGAATTGCCCAGATGCTCGATCTTCAGGTGCTGGATGGGGGCGAGGACCATCGGAGAAATGAGGTTCACGCGATCGTCGATCCCGGCGGAAAGCTTGATCGCGTTCAGAAGCGCGGCGCACGACGCGCCCATCAGGCCGGAGGTCTTGCCGGTGACGAGCCGCCCGTCCGGCAGCTCGATCGCTGCGGCAGGCGCGCTCGTCTCGGCAGCCTTGGCCCGCGCGGCGGGGACGGTTCTGCGCATGGACACGTCCAGATGCAGCGAATTCATGAGCATTTCCTGCTTGCGCAGCTCCTCGGGCATGGCGACGCCCTTTTTGACGGCGCAGGCGGAGGCGAAATAACGCCGGATGATCTCCTGATACGACGCTTCGCGGCAGGCATCATCGTCGCAGATGGCAAAGCCCGCCATGTTGACGCCCATATCCGTCGGGCTTTTATACGGGCACTCGCCGAAGATGGAGCGGAAGATCGTTTCGAGCACCGGGAAGATCTCGATGTCGCGGTTATAATTGACCGTTGTTTCGCCGTAGGCCTCAAGGTGGAAGGGGTCGATCATGTTGACGTCGGCCAGATCGGCTGTCGCGGCCTCGTAGGCGAGGTTGACCGGGTGCTTGAGCGGCAGGTTCCAGATCGGGAATGTCTCATATTTGGCGTAGCCCGCGTTCACGCCGCGCTTATGCTCCTGATAGAGCTGGCTGAGGCAGGTCGCCATCTTGCCGGAGCCGGGGCCGGGGGCCGTGACAATGACGATGGGGCGGCTGGTTTCGATATACTCGTTTCTGCCGTAGCCCTCATTGGAAACGATGAGATTGATATTCGAAGGATAATCCGCGATGGGATAGTGCCGGTAGACCTTCACGCCCAGCGCCTCCAGCTTGCGCTGGAACGCCTCGGCGGCCTGCTGGCCCGCGTACTGCGTGATGACGACGCTGCCGACATAGAGCCCGATGGAACGGAACGTGTCGATCAGGCGCATGACATCCAGATCGTAGGTGATGCCGAGATCGCCCCGGCGCTTGTTCATTTCAATGTGGGCTGCGTTGATGGCAATGACGATCTCCGCCTGCTCCTTGAGCTGCAGCAGCACCTTCATCTTGCTGTCCGGCTGGAAGCCAGGCAGGACGCGCGAGGCGTGATAGTCGTCAAAAAGCTTGCCGCCGAATTCCAGATAGAGCTTGCCGCCGAAATGCGCGACGCGCTCCAGGATCCGTTCGGACTGCAGCTTCAAATACTTCTGATTGTCAAATCCAATTTTCATAAATCTTTCCCTGTCCAGCGCATGGCAGAAGCTTCTGCCGATTTTGTACTACACTTCACATCATATATCATAAACCGAAACCGAAAACTTTGCAATCACCAAACGGAAAAACACGAAAATTTTCCCCGTTCGCGAACGCTGGGCAGGCCGCCGTATATCCTGCGGGCTTTGCGGCAAACCTTGACTTTGGAGTAAAAAAACCGTATACTATATCTAATTATAGTGGGTGGAATGCCCGTTACAGCACGAAATATTGTGAGGAATCCGCATGAAAGAACAAAAAGCCTATGGAAACGAGTCCATCTCGTCTTTGAAGGGCGCGGACCGCGTCCGGCTGCGGCCGGCGGTCATTTTCGGCTCGGACGGCCTGGAGGGCTGTGAGCACGCCGTTTTTGAAATTCTGTCCAACGCCATCGACGAAGCGCGCGAGGGCTACGGCCGGCAAATTCTCGTGACGCGCTATGAGGATCATTCCATTGAGGTCGAGGACTTCGGGCGCGGCTGTCCGGTCGACTGGAACGAAAAAGAGGGAAAATACAACTGGGAGCTTGTCTTCTGCGAGCTTTACGCAGGCGGTAAGTACCAGAACAACGCGGGCGGCGACTATGAATTCTCGCTGGGCCTGAACGGCCTCGGCTCCTGCGCCACGCAGTATTCGTCCGAGTATTTTGACGCGATCATTCGCCGTGACGGGTTTAAATACACGCTGCATTTTGAAAAGGGCGAGCTTGTCGGCAAGATGAAAAAGGAGCCGGCCGACCGCAAGGCCACCGGTTCCGTCTTCCGCTGGAAGCCCGATCTGGCCGTCTTCACCGACATCAACATTCCGAAGGAATATTTTGAGGACACGCTCAAGCGGCAGGCTGTCGTCAACGCGGGCGTGACGTTCACGTTCCGCGATCAGGAAGGCGGCAAATTCGTCAAGACGGATTACTGCTATCCCAACGGCATTTTGGATTATGTAAACGAAATTGCAGGTGAGCAGACGCTGACCATGCCGCAGTTCTGGGAGGCCGAGCGCAAGGGCCGCGACCGTGAAGACAAGCCGGAATACAAGGTACGCATTTCCGCCGCCCTGTGCTTCTCGAACCGTGTCAACCGTCTCGAATACTATCACAATTCTTCTTGGCTCGAACACGGCGGCGCGCCGGAAAAGGCCGTCAAGAATGCCTTTGTCTACGCCATCGACGCCTACTGCAAGCAGACGAACAAATACACGAAGTCCGAATCGAAGATCACGTTTCAGGACGTGGCCGACTGTCTGGTGCTGGTGACGAACTGCTTCTCCACGCAGACCTCGTATGAGAACCAGACAAAAAAGGCCATCACGAACAAATTCGTGCAGGACGCCATGGCGGAATTTTTCCGCGACCGGCTGCACGTCTATTTCATCGAAAACAAACAGGAGGCCGACCGCATTGCCGATCAGGTGTTGGTCAACAAGCGGAGCCGTGAATCGGCGGAAAAGGCGCGTCTGAACATCAAGAAAAAGCTGACCGGCAACCTTGATATCGCCAACCGCGTGCAGAAATTCGTCGACTGCCGCACGAAGGACGTGTCGAAGCGCGAAATTTATATCGTCGAGGGCGATTCCGCGCTCGGCTCGGTCAAACTCTCGCGCGACGCGGAATTTCAGGGCATCATGCCCGTGCGCGGCAAGATTCTGAACTGCCTGAAGGCTGATTACGACCGCATTTTCAAGTCCGACATCATCACCGACCTCATCCGCGTGCTTGGCTGCGGTGTGGAGGTGCAGACGAAGAAGACGAAGGATCTGTCCGCGTTTGATCTGGAAAATCTGCGCTGGAACAAGGTCATCATCTGCACCGACGCCGACGTCGACGGCTACCAGATCCGCACGCTGATCCTGACCATGATCTACCGGCTGTGCCCGACGCTCATTCAGGAGGGCTATGTCTATATCGCGGAATCGCCCCTGTATGAGATCACGTGCAAGGACAAGACGTGGTTTGCATACACCGACGCGGAAAAATCCGAGATCGTCAAGAAGCTGGAGGGCAAAAAGCTCTCCATCAACCGCTCGAAGGGTCTTGGCGAAAACGACCCGGAAATGATGTGGATGACGACCATGAACCCTGCCACGCGCCGCCTCATCAAGGTCATGCCGGAGGACATGGCGCGCACGATGCAGATTTTCGATCTGCTGCTGGGCGATAATTTACAGGGCCGCAAGGAGCATATCGCGGAAAACGGATATAAATATCTCGACCAGCTGGATGTGTCGTGAGGCTGTATAAGGCTGATAGTCTTCTGCGAATCAGCAGCTGCCCTTCAGCATTTTCTTTTGCTTCTCCAAAAGAAAACGCTGCGCTGGTTTGCAATTTGAGGCCCGGGGGGATTTCGATTTCCCCCGGAGCCCCCTTGAACCGACCAAGAAAACCGCTTCGGTTTTCTTGGATCTTTCCCGCGAGATTTGGAGCAGTTCAAAATTTCTGATGCTGTCCGAAAAAGATTTGCAGAGATCTCGGCAAATCCGTACAATCCTGCAAATTTTGGATGCAGGACTAATTTACCGCACCTATTCAAACGCAGCGACTCACAAATTGGGCCGTACCGTAACAGGCGGCGCGTACCAAAACTCTCATAGGGTGGCTATGTGTGATTGTAACGACTAAAAAACAGGTTCCTGCCTGAATAGCACCCGCAGTATGCACCAAACGTAACCGAGCGCCCTTTTCTCCCCATTCTTTTCCGGCAAGGCGGAAAAGAATGGGCCGCCGGAGGCATGACCAGCTCACGATCCTGCCGCTGTCTGCCCCGGCATATATCGTCAAATCATAAGGAACGATCAACTATGCCAAAGAAAAAACAACCGGAAAGCAAAAAGCATGACGACCCGAATGTGATGGGGCTGCGGGCGGAGGTGCTCGAGCAGCCGATCTGTCAGACACTGGAGTCCAACTATATGCCCTACGCCATGTCGGTCATCGTCTCGCGTGCCATTCCGGAGATCGACGGCTTCAAGCCGTCGCACCGCAAGCTTCTGTACACCATGTACGAAATGGGGCTTCTCACAAAGCCCCGCACCAAATCCGCCAACATCGTCGGCCAGACGATGAAGCTGAACCCGCACGGCGATGCCGCCATCTATGAGACGATGGTGCGTCTGGCGCGCGGCAACGAGACGCTGCTGCACCCGTTCGTCGACTCCAAGGGCAACTTCGGCAAGGTCTATTCGCGCGATATGGCCTACGCCGCCTCGCGTTACACCGAAGCGAAGCTCGAGCCGATCTGCGCCGAGCTGTTCCGCGATATCGACGCCGATACCGTCGATTTTGTCGACAATTACGACGGCTCCATGCAGGAGCCTGTGCTGCTGCCGACAACATTCCCGAACGTGCTGGTCTCGGCCAACATGGGCATCGCTGTCGGCATGGCGTCGAATATCTGCTCGTTCAATCTGGCCGAGGTCTGCCGCACGGCGATCGCGCTCATCAAAAACCCGAACGCGGATCTGCTGGACACGCTTCCGGCCCCGGATTTCCCGACGGGCGGCGAAATTCTCTACGATCCTGCCCAGATGCAGCAGATCTACGAAACGGGCCGCGGCTCGTTCCGCCTGCGGGCAAAGTGGCGCTATGTCAAGGACGGGAACATGATCGAGATCTACGAGATCCCCTACACAACGGCCACGGAGATCATTCTGGACAAAGTCGCCGAGCTGATCAAGGCAAATAAGATCCGCGAGATCAGCGATATGCGCGACGAAACCGACCTGAACGGTCTGAAGCTCACCATCGACTTGAAGCGCGGCGCGGACCCGGACAAGCTCATGCAGAAGCTGTTCAAGACGACGACGCTGCAGGATGCGTTCGGCTGCAACTTCAACATTCTCATTGCCGGTATGCCGCGCGTGATGGGCGTGCGCGAAATTTTCTCCGAGTGGACGGCGTGGCGCACCGAATGCGTCCGGCGCAGACTCTATTTCCAGATGAACAAAAAGAAGGACAAGCTGCACCTGCTGAAGGGCCTCGGCAAAATTCTTCTCGATATCGACAAGGCCATCCGCATCATCCGCGAGACGGAGTTGGATGCGGAGGTCGTCCCGAACCTCATGATCGGCTTCGGCATCGATCAGGTACAGGCGGAATACGTCGCGGAGATCAAGCTGCGCAGCATCAACAAGGAATTCATCCTGAACCGGTTGAAGGAGACGGAGTCCCTTGAAAAGGAGATCGCCGACCTCGAAGCGACGCTCGGCTCTGAGAAAAAGGTGCAGGCGCTCATCTGCAAGGAGCTGGAGCAGGTCGCGCAGAAATACGGTAAGGAGCGCAGGACGACCCTTGTGTATGACCACGAGCTTCCGCAGGAGCCGGACGACGAGCCGGAAAACGACTATCCCGTCACGGTCTTCCTCTCCCGCGAGGGCTATTTCAAGAAGATCACAGCGCAGTCGCTGCGGATGTCCGGCGAACAGAAATTCAAGGAGGGCGACAGCCTGCTTCTGACCCGCCCGGCGCAGAACAGTGAGGAGATGCTGGTCTTTACCGACAAATATCAGGTCTACAAGACGAAAATTTCCGATTTTGCCGACGGAAAAGCCTCCACGCTCGGCGATTTCCTGCCCGGTAAGCTCGGCTTCGATGAGGGCGAGAGCTTCCTGACGGTCATTTTCCCCGGAAAATACGAGGGCAATCTGCTCTTCGTCTTTGAAAACGGCAAGGCGGCGAAGGTCGCTGCGAGCTGCTATGACACCAAATCCAACCGCAAGCGGCTGACGGGCGCATACTCCGACAAGAGCCCGCTCCGGGCCGTGATCGATCTGCCGGAGGAAAAGCAGATCGTCATCCGCGCAACGGACGGGCGCGTGCTCGTGTTCTCCACGGCGCAGCTTTCCGCCAAGACCACGCGCGCGACGCAGGGCGTCGCTGTGATGAGCCTGAAGCGAAAGGCCGCCATCGAATCGGCCGCGGAGCTGGAAAAAACACCGCTCAGCAACGTAGGCCGCTATTCGGCCCGGACGCTGCCCGCCGCAGGCGCGCTCCTACGCGGAGAGGACGTCGGCGAAACACAGATGAAGCTGGATATCTGATAAAAAGAAGTACGGGAGGACGACGGTTTGAAACGTGAAACGCTCAAGACCATCTGGCAGATGGGATGGAAGATCACCCTTGGCAGCGCCATTTTCGCACTCGGCTTCGATCTGTTTCTGGAGCCGAACAATCTGAACGTCGGCGGCATGAGCGGTCTGGCGATGGTCCTGCGCGAGCTTCTGGGCTTCGGCCAGATCGGCGTGATCACCATGCTTTTGAACGTACCGCTGTTTGTCCTCGGTGCAAAGAAGCTTGGCAGAAAATTTCTGTTCGGTTCGCTGTCCGGGATGCTGCTGAGCTCCGTATTCATCGATCTGTTCGCCTTTATCCCCGCGCCGAAAACGGAAATTCTGCTCGACAGCCTCTATGGCGGCATTCTCGTCGGGCTTGGCATCGGCCTTGTGTTCCTGTCCGGGGGCTCGACGGGCGGCTCCGATATCGCAGCCAGACTGCTGCGCCGCCGCTTCCGCTCGGCCAGTCTCGGCAAGGTCATGCTGGCGATCGACCTGTTCATCATCACGCTGACCGGCATCGTGTTCCACGATCTGTCCAAGACGCTCTACAGTGCGCTTCCGCTGGCGGCATCGTCGTTCGTGATGGATCAGCTGCTCTACGGGCTGGATCATTCGACCGTCGCGCTGATCATCTCCGAGCACTACCAGACCGTCTCCGAGCAGATCGGAACCCGGCTCGACCGCGGCGCGACCGTACTGGAGGGCAGCGGCAGCTATACCGGCAGTCCCCGGCCCGTGCTGATGTCCGCCGTGCGGCAGAAGGAGCTGCCGGAGCTGAAATCCATCGTGCGTGAGATCGATCCGGACGCGTTTGTGATCCTGCTTCCCGCGCACCAGGTCCTGGGCGAGGGCTTCCGCGTCTCGGGTGAGGAATTATAACGGCAAGGAGGGGCTGCTTTGAAACGCTGGATGATGACGGCTGCGCTTGCTCTGCTGCTGGCAGCCCTGTGCGGGTGCAGCAGGCTGGTCCCGTCCTCCTACACCCTTGTGACCCCGCACAACACGGGCACAAAGGCCGAGCCGCAGAGCGACGTGCTGACGGTTCGCGATTATAAGTCGCTCAAGAACGCCCTGCGGACGCTCGTGCAGAACGGCGTGGAGCATGGCGTGATCCATACGAGCCAATATTCCGGCGACGTCGAGGAGGATCTTCCCGCCGCCGTGTACGAGTTTTCGCGCGAGGATCCGATCGGCGCGTACGCCATCGACTATATCACGCACGACTGTACGCTGATCGTCGCCTATTACGAGATCAGGATCGATATCACGTTCCGCGATGTGCGCACGCCGCTGGACGAGATCGAATATGTCGGCAGCGAGTCGGAGGCAAAGCGTCTGCTGTGTCAGGCGCTGGAGAATTACGACGACCATCTGACGCTCTACGCGACCTATCCGGGCCAGCCCGACTATGCGGCGCTTGTGCAGGATTACTGCGGCGCGCATCTGAAGGAGCAGTCCGCGCAGCCGGAGCTGACCGTCACGTCCTATCCGGCTGACGCCCGCAACCGCATTGTGGAGCTGGTATTCGACTATCCGGCCTCCCGGCTGGAGCTGCGGAGTATGCAGCAGGACGTATCCGAGAGTCTGCGCGCGGCGGAAATTTATGTCCGCTACTGCACGAGTGAGACGGAAAAGGCCTCGCTGCTGTTTACGTATCTGGCCGAGCGCTTCCCATATCAGGAGGGCACCAGCCGCACCCCGGTCTATTCTGCGCTCTGCCAGGGCATTGCCGACAGCAAAAGCATGGCGCAGAGCTGGCAGCTGCTGTGCGATGAGGCGGGCCTTACCTGCCAGACCGTCAGCGGTATGCGCGGCAGCGAAAGCTATTACTGGAACATCATGCAGCTTGACGGCGGCTACTGCCACGTCGATATCCTGCGCGACCTGCTTGGCGGCGGAACGCTCCGGCTGCGCTATGACGAGGATATGACGGGCGAATATTACTGGGATCAGCCCCAGACGCCCGCCTGCCCGGCACCCGTTCCGGAGGAGCCGCCCGTCGAGGACCCGGAAGAGTCTGCGCCTCCCGCTGAGGAAGACCCCGGCACAGCCGTTCCCCCTGACGAGGAGCCTGCACCGCCGGAGGAGCCGCAGCCTCCCATTTCTGACGAGCAGACCTGACAAAATGCCCGGACGCGCTGCCGTCCGGGCATTTTCATGCCATGCTCCGCAGGATAAGGGAAGCCTTGCGCGGCTGCGCGGGATGTGGTAAGATAAGAAAAAACGAAGGAAGCGCATTGCATGGAAACACAGAGGCTGCCGGAGGGCGTGGAGCTTTCCTATACGGACCGCGCCGTGCATCTGACGACGAACAGCGCGCTTATGGCCTATCTGCGGCAGCGGGGCAACGGCTCGCTGCCGCTCAGCCGCATGATTCTGGACGGCTACGCGGCGGAGCACGGCGCACAGCTGCACATTACGGAGCGCTCCATGGCCACGGAGCTGCTGATCCACGCGTATCTGGACGGCATTTTTGACCGCTGGATGCGCGCCGGAGAGGCGCACGGGCATCAGGACAGAAGGCTTTACAAAACGGCGAAGCGGCTGAAAAACGCGACCGCCGTGATCGATATGGGCGAGCGCAGCGTCGACGCGAACCGGTGGGTCTTCGACCTGCTTGCCCCCGGCTACGGGATCCTCTGCTTCCTGCTGGGAAGCAGGGCGTGAGGAGTCTTTATGAACGCATTGACGGAAAAACGATATCTGACGCTGCCGGAACCGTCCGCCGGAGATACGATTGCCGCGCGGGAACGGCTGCTGGCCGCGCTGCCGGAGGGCTGCCGGCTGACGCTTGGGTGTATGCAGCAGCTGTATCCGGTGCTGCACGAGGCGGGCTATCGCGTTACGGTGACGCTCTGCCCGGGTGCGGGTGGGACGGATGTCGTGCGCGTCGAGCCGGGAGACACGACAGACCGGAATTATGGTCTTTGCCTCGATATCGGCAGCACGACGATGCAAATGGAGCTTGTCGACCTGCTCTCCGGGAAGACGCTTGCGGAGGCAGCCTGTACCAACAGCCAGACGCAGTTCGGCGCGAACATCCTCGACCGCATTCTGGCCGTGAAGGAGAACCCTGACAATCTACACACGCTTCAGGTGCTGACGCTTGACGACGTGCGGCAGATGATCGAGCGCTGCTGCGCGCAGGCTGGTGTTCCGCCGGAGGCTGTCTCGGCCATGACGGTCGGCGGCAATACGACGATGCTGCACTTTTTCCTCGGCTGCGACCCGTGGCAGGTGTTCCAGAGTCCCTATACGCCGGTATTTTTTGACCCCGGCGTGCTGCGCGCATCGGAGCTTGGACTTTCCATCGCGGGGAATATTTTCTGTATGCCCGCGATCGCAAATTATCTGGGCGGCGATATCACGAGCGGTCTTCTGATGACGGATCTCGACACGCGGGAGGATCTGGCGCTGTTTCTCGATATCGGCACAAACGGCGAGCTGGTGCTCGGCTGCCGGGAATTTCTGCTCATGGGAGCGGGAGCCGCCGGGCCTGCGCTTGAGGGCGCGGTCAGCAGATCCGGTATGCGCGCCGAGCCGGGCGCGATCTGCCGCATCAAAATCGGGCCTGACAACCGGCTCCGGTACGAGACGGTCGGGGGTCTCGCGCCGAAGGGCATCTGCGGCTCCGGCATTCTCGATCTGATTGCGGAGGGGTTTCTGTCCGGCTGGATCGATTCGGCGGGAAATCTGCAGAAAAGCGCCTCGCCGTGCATCCGCGACGTGTGGGACGACACCAGACAGCGCAACGTCCCGGCCATCATCTACGCCTACGACGGCAATGTGCCGCTCTATTTTACACAGGACGACATCGGGGAATTTCTGACCTGCAAGGCCGCCGCGCATACGATGGTCGCGACGCTTCTGGAAAGCGTGAACGTCAGTCCGTCGGAGATCGGCGCGTTCTATCTCGCGGGCGGCTTCGGGACGCATTATGATCTGGAATCCGCGATCACGGTCGGTCTGTACCCCGATCTGCCGCGCGAAAAATTCAAAATTCTCGGCAACTCCTCCCTCGCAGGCGCAAAACGCCTGCTGCTGGATACGGGCTGCCGGGCGCGGCTGGATCAGATCCGCGCGCTTGCGACGTATGTGCAGTTCGGGGAGATGGATAAATTCGTAGAGAATATGCAGGCGGCCAGATTCCTGCCGCATACGGACGCGTCGCGCTACCCGAGCGTGATGCGGAGACTGCGGGAACGCGGCAAGACTTTCCCTCCGGGGAAGCTGGCTGCGGAGCGAAGCGGAGCAGACTGATGCGGTTGAGGCAGTTGTATTTTGCTTGAGATTTCCAAAAATTGAAACTGTTCCCCGGCCCTCATCCGGCCCTTCGGGCCACCTTCCCCAGTGGGGAAGGCTTTCGGTGCGCGCCCGCAGCTTTCTGTTGTTTTTTGTGGATACCTGTGATAAAATAAAAAAAGAAATCAAAAACGGAAGGATTTCCGCATGATTCAAATCGAAACAACATCGCATGACCCGTTTTTTAATCAGGCGTTTGAGGACTATGTGTTCCGCACCTACCGTGAGGGCGATGTGCTGCTGCTGTGGCGCAACCGGCCTGCGGTCGTCGTCGGGTGCTATCAGAATATCTGCCGGGAGGTGCATATGCGTGCGCTTCTGGACAGGGGTATTCCCGTCGTGCGCCGGATGTCGGGCGGCGGGACGGTCTATCATGACCTTGGGAACCTCAACTATACGCTCATATCCGACCAGACGGGGCCGCTCGACTACGACCGCTGTCTGGAGCCGGTCATCCGGGCGCTGAACGCGCTCGGCGTTCCGGCGCAGAAAAACCGCACCTGCGATATCGCTGTGGACGGCAAAAAAATCTCCGGCAGTGCGCAGAAGATCGCGGGCGGACGCGTCCTGCACCATGGGACGCTGCTGTTTGATTCCGACCTGTCGCTGCTAGATGAGATCACGACCGGCAGGAAAAACGACGCGTTCTGCTCCAAGGGAACGGAATCGGCCATCTGCACGGTCACGAATCTGCGCCCTTATCTCAAGGACGACTGCGAGATCGTCACGTTCGCAAAGCGGCTGGCGGAGCAGTTGCTGCCGCCCGGCTCGGAGCAGATCCGGCTGACAGAGCCGCAGCTGGCCGAGGTACGGAGGCTTGCGGATGAGACTTATCATGCGTGGGACTGGACGTGGGGCAAGACCCCGGCCTTTACGTATGAAAAGAGTGCCGAATTTGCCGGGAAACCGATTTTTGTGCGGTATGAGGCCAGGCACGGCCTGCTCCGCAATGCCGAGGTGCGCTCTGACGCGCTTGACGCGCAGGTGCTGTGCGCCATGCTGAACGGCGTCCGGCTCGATCCGGCGCTGTTTCTGGAGCTTTGCCGGACGCTTGCGGGCGAACGGGCGGAAGAATTACTGGATTGTCTGATGTAATGAAAAGGAGCATTTGATTATGGAAAAGCAGCTTGTTATGCCGAAATTGCAGCCCGAAATGAAGAGCGGCGTTCTGTGCGCCTGGCTCAAGGACGAGGGCGACGAGATCCACAAGGGCGACGCCCTGTACGAGATCGAGACGGACAAGGTCGTCAACCAGATCGAGGCCACGGAGGACGGCATTCTGCGCCGTCAGCTGTGCGAGGAGGGCGACACCATCGACGCGCTGGCCCCGGTCGCGATCGTCGAAACGAAGTAAAGGCGGGAGACGGAATGGAACGGAAACCTGAATGGCTGCGCGTCCGTTATAACCAGCAGGCGGTGAATGAGGTCGCGGAGCTGATGCGCGATCTGAAGCTCAACACGGTCTGCAAGGCGGCAAACTGTCCGAATCTCGGCGAGTGCTATCAGAAGCACACCGCCACGTTTATGATCCTCGGCGATGTCTGCACCCGCAACTGCCGGTTCTGCAACGTCACGTGCGGCAAGCCCCTGCCCCCCGACCCGGACGAGCCGGAAAACGTCGCGCAGGCGGCAAAAAAGCTGGGGCTGCGCCACGTCGTTCTGACCTGCTCGACGCGCGACGATTTGCCGGACGGCGGCGCGGAGCACTTTGCGAAGACCGTCCGCGCCATCCGCGCGCTGTGCCCCGGCACGACGGTCGAGACGCTGACGAGCGACATGAAGGGCAGCCATGAGGCCGCCGACATTGTCATCGCCGCGCATCCGGATGTGTTCAATCTGAATATTGAGACGGTCAAGGAGCTTCAGCAGGCCGTCCGCCCGCAGGCGGGCTATGAGCGGACGCTGGGCGTTCTGCGCTATGTAAAGGAAAAGGATCCGACGATCCTGACCAAGACCGGATTCATGGTCGGCCTCGGAGAGACAGACGAGCAGATCTCGGTCCTCATGGATGATATTCTGGCCACCGGCTGCGACATTCTGACGATCGGACAGTATCTCCAGCCGTCGGAAAAGCACTGGAAGCTCGACCGGTACGCAACGCCGGAGGATTTTGCGCGCTATAAGCAGCTGGCGCTAAGTAAGGGCTTCCGCCATGTGGCCTCCGCGCCGCTGGCCCGCAGCTCTTACCGCGCGTGGGAGGCGCTGGAGGACGTGCATGATCTATATTGAGACGGGTTCGACCGACGTTTACTATAATTTTGGCCTTGAGAACTATTTTGCCACGGAAAAGCGCCTGCCCGATACGGTTTTCCTCTTCTGGCGCACAACGCCGACGCTGATGGTCGGCAAGTACCAGAATATTCTCGAAGAGATCAACAAGCCGTATGCCGATGCGCATGGGATCCATCTCGTGCGCCGTATGTCCGGCGGCGGGACGATCTACACCGATCTCGGCGGCTGGCAGTTCACGTTCATTGAGCACTCGCCGGAGCAGCAGATTGAATTCGCGCAGTATATCGGTCCCGTCGTGGACGCCGTGCGCGAGCTGGGCGCGGATGCCAGCTTCAATGGCCGCAACGATCTGCTGATCGACGGCAGGAAGTTTTCCGGCAACGCGCAGTACCGTCTGGGCGACTGCATTGTGCATCATGGCTCTTTGCTCTATGACACGAACATCGAGCAGATGGTCGCGTCCACCACGGTCGACCCCTATAAAATTCTCTCCAAGAGCATCAAATCCGTGCGCGACCGCGTGACGAATATCTCCGAGCATCTGCCGCGCAGGCTTTCTGTGGAGGAGTTCAAATCCTGCATGGTGCGCCATCTGATGCGCGGCAGCACGGATACCTATACCGTCACTCCGGAGGACGACGCGCGCATCAACCAGCTGGCGCAGGAGAAATTCGCCGCATGGGACGCGATCTACGGCAAGAATCCGCGCTTCAATCTTGAGCGCACAGGCCGCTTTCCCGGCGGGAAGCTCACGTTCCGGCTGGACGTGCAGCGCGGCGTGATCCGCAGTGCGTCCGTCTGGGGCGATTTCTTCTCCACGCTCTCCGCCGAGGCGATCACCGGCGCGCTCACCGGCTGCCGGTATGACCGGGCCGCCATTCTGGACGCGCTGCAGAAAAACGGGATCGACGGTGCGGTCTATCAGATCAGCGCCGCGGACATGGCCGCGTTGATCGCGGACTGACTGACCAGAGCGCAGCCCTTTCGAGGGCTGCGTTTTTCGTACAATTCATAGTTTTTTTACGGATATGGGCTTGCATTTTCAGGGAATGTGTGGTATTATCTCGCTGAAAATTAAATGTGTCTAATTTTTGTTAGCCGTATCTAACATTGAGTGCGGCAGCAATCCAGAACAGGAGGTACATTTTATGAAACATCTTGGTTTGTTCGCGGCAGGCGTTCTGTTTGGCACCGCCGGTCTGAAGATCCTCAGCAGCAAGGAAGCAAAGAGCGTTTACGCGCACACCACCGCAGCCGTTCTGCGCGCCAAGGACTGCGTCATGCAGGCCGTGACGGCCGTGCGTGAGGGTGCGGACGATGTCTACGCAGACGCCAAGGCCATCAACGACCGCCGCGCTGCCGAGGCTGCACCTGAGGTGATCGAGGATACCGCTTCGGACGCGGAATAAGTCCGTTAGGTTTGCAAAGGAAGAGCCGTTTTTGCGGCTCTTCTGTTTTTCGGAGGTACAAATCAGCATATGAAGTGTAACATTCTGCATGAGACGCCCGGGCGTATGCGCGTGCATCTCGCGCTTCGCCGGATGTCACTGCGCGAAGCGGATCTGTTGGAATATGATCTGAAGGGCGTTGCCGGTGTCGTGTCCGTCAAGGTCTTCGACCGGACGCAGGACGCCGTCATCACCTATACCTGCCCGCGTGCGGATATCGTGCGGGCGCTCTCGTCCTTCTCGTTCACGTCAGAGCGGGCGCTTGCCCGCCTGCCGGAGCATACGTCCCGCGCGCTCAACCGCGAGTATGAGGACAAGCTCGTCTTTACCGTCTGCCGCCGCGCGTTCTCGCGGCTGTTCCTGCCGGTTCCGGTGCAGACGGCCATCGCGCTGTTCCGCTCGGTCAAATACATCCGCGCAGGACTCAGTGCCCTGCTGCACGGCAAACTCTCTGTCGCCGTGCTCGACGCGACGGCCGTGACCGTCTCGATGGTGCGCGGCGACTTCGACACCGCAGGCTCCGTCATGTTCATGCTGCGGCTGGGTGAAATTCTGGAGGAGTGGACGCACAAGAAGTCTGTCGCCGATCTGGCCGGTGCGATGGCGCTGAACGTCGACAAGGTATGGCTGCAGTCCGGCGAAACCGAGCTGCTCGTCCCCATCGGCGATGTGAAGCCCGGCGACCGGATGATCGTGCGCACCGGCAATCTCATTCCGCTCGACGGCAAGGTCGTCTCTGGCGAGGCGACGGTCAATCAGGCGTCCATCACCGGTGAGTCCATGCCCGCGCCGAAGCGTGAGGGCAGCTATGTCTATGCCGGGACGGTCGTGGAAGAGGGCGAGTGCATTGTAAACGTGGAAAAGGCGCTCGGCGGAGGCCGGTACGACCGCATCGTGCACATGATCGAGGAATCGGAAAAGCTCAAGTCCACTGCCGAGGACAAGGCTGCGCGCCTTGCCGACCGGCTGGTCCCGTATACGCTGGGCGGCACGGCGCTGACGTATCTCGTCACGCGCAACGTAACGAAGATGCTGGCTGTTCTGATGGTCGACTTCTCGTGCGCGCTGAAGCTGGCCATGCCCATCGCGGTGCTCTCGGCCATGCGCGAGAGCAGCAGCTATCATATTTCTGTCAAAGGCGGACGTTTCCTGGAGGCCGTGGCAAGGGCCGATACAGTGGTGTTCGACAAGACCGGCACGCTGACCTACGCCGAGCCGAAGGTCGCGCAGATCGTGCCCTTCGGCGGACATGAGGAGACGGAAATGCTGCGTCTGGCCGCCTGCCTTGAGGAGCATTACCCGCATTCGATGGCCAACGCCGTTGTGGAGGAGGCCAAGAAGCAGGGGCTCAAGCACGAGGAATACCATTCGCAGGTGCAGTATGTCGTCGCGCACGGCATTTCCAGCATGGTCGAGGGCAAAAAGGTGCTCATCGGCAGTGCGCACTTCGTCTTTGAAGACGAGGGCTGCACCATCCCGGAGGACGAACGGGAAAAATTTGATTCCCTGCCCGCGCAGTATTCCCATCTGTATCTGTGCATCGCGGGCGAGCTTGCCGCCGTCATCTGCATCTTCGACCCGCTGCGCGCCGAGGCAAAGGACGCTATCCGCGCGCTGCACGCCTGCGGCATCAGCAAGGTCGTCATGATGACCGGCGATAACCGCCGGACTGCCGCGTCCGTCGCGGAAGAGGTCGGCGTGGACGAATTCTACGCCGAGGTCCTGCCTGAGGACAAGGCCGCGTTCATCCGCCGGGAAAAGGCTGCGGGCCGCACCGTTATCATGATCGGCGACGGCGTGAACGACTCCCCTGCCCTGTCTGAGGCCGACGCGGGCGTCGCCATTTCGACCGGCGCGGCTATCGCGCGGGAGATCGCCGACATCACCATCGCGTCGGAGGATCTGTTCGAGCTTGTCACGCTGCGCAGAATCAGCGAGGCCCTCATGGGCCGCATCCACCGCAATTACCGCTTCATCGTCGGCTTCAACCTTGGTCTGATCGTCTTCGGCGTGGCCGGACTCCTGCCGCCGACGACCTCGGCGCTCCTGCACAACGCGTCTACGCTCGCCATCAGCTTAAAGAGCATGACGAATCTGCTGCCGGATAAAAAGAAGATCTGAGCACAAGCGCCTTTGGCGCATGTGTTTTGCAGGGACCGATGCAGGCATCGGCGCCTGCATCGAAATGAGCTTGTGCCTTCGGTTTTGCCATAGATTTTTGAAGCATGAGACATTTCGTGCAGGCGGACAGAGTCGTCCGCCCCTGCGAATCAGGTGCGTTTTTGCGGCGCTATTTAGGGTGTATCTGAAAACTCCCAACGCACCCGGACAGCGGGCCTTTTTGCGGTG
>ERZ1026915.252-NODE-252-length-28498-cov-13.506346_pt1 | contig 28498 bp, 20 predicted proteins | sample MGYA00519466_ERZ1026915 | MGnify/ENA primary metagenome ERZ1026915 (study PRJEB26926, sample SAMN06164884) | human gut metagenome | biome: ENVO:00009003; feature: ENVO:2100002; material: ENVO:00002003 | host: Homo sapiens | place: USA | collected 2012 ... | reverse complement strand
TTTCTTATTCATACAAAACAAAATACCAAACTGTTCAGGCTGTAAAAGACGTCTCCTGTGATTTGAGTGCTGGAACTTTTTATGCGTTAGTCGGCAAAAGTGGAAGTGGGAAGACAACGCTGCTTTCATTACTGGCAGGATTGGATACGCCGCAGAGCGGAGACATAATAGTCGGCGGCCAAAGTTTGCGGGAAATAGACGTGGATATCTACCGTCGCAAGCAGGCATCTGTGATTTACCAAAGCTATAATTTGTTTCCACTTATGACTGTTTGTGAAAACGTCATGTATCCCTTAAAATTGCTGAGGCATTCCGATGCCGATGCAAAAAAAGAGGCGCAGATTGCTCTTGAAAAAGTAGGTCTGGGCGAAAGCTATTGGAAGCGACTTCCTGCCATGCTGTCAGGCGGCGAACAGCAACGAGTCGCAATTGCCAGAACATTAGCCGTTCATGCGCAGATCATTCTCGCAGATGAGCCTACGGGAAATCTGGATACAGAAAACAGCACACAAATTATTCAGCTGCTTTCCAGACTGGCACATGAAGAATACTGCTGTGTAGTGGTTGTCACACATGATCTGGAGGTAGCCAAAGCAGCGGATGTTGTATTCCGTATGGACAGCGGCAGAATCAAGGAGGAAACTGTATGACCCCTTTGAAACAGCTCTTTCGACAACCGGTTCGTTTGTTTGCAATCTTCCTGCTGGTGGGAATGGCCTCCGCTTTTATCTGCCTGAGCGCAGGCGTATTTGCATCCGCTAAAGCAACGCTCGCGCAAATTGAAGAACGCTATGTGACCATTGGTGTCCCAACAACGGAGACAGCAGACGTGGCAACAGAGTACAACGGGCTAACGCTCCACCATGAAGAAAGTGTAATAAGTCAAGATATGTGGGCGTATATGGATCAGCTTGCTGCGGATGGAACAGTCATAAAAGGTGCGTACCAACAAAAATATATCAGTGCTTATTGCCCCTCCATTCAGAGTGTTACCAGCGGCAAGGAAGACGGCACATATGCGCCAAGCCTTGATTCTCCGTATAACAGGGCAATTATGATCGTTCGGGTTACATCGGTAGATAAAACGAATCTGCCGGAGTCTACTGAACTTGCTTCAGTATCTGTTACTGCTTCGATTGAAAACGTTGTTAAAATGCATCCGGACTATGCTGTTCGCAGCACACTGCGCCTCATCATAGGGTGCAACTCTCAGGAAGAGTTAGATGCTCTTGATATCCGTCCCGGAGGGCGGTATTTGGTCTTTGGATCAGATTACATTGACCGCGATTTGGAACTGCGTACAACGTTGGCAGGAACGCACCGATGCTCTGTGGAAGATATTGATTTGTCTAGAATATCCTATGATTTGACAAAGGACGAAAAGAAAACAGCTTCGCCAGATTTTCTGCCGATAGCAAAATATTCCTCTGGTGAAAAAACGACCATTCTAGGGCAAGACATGGTTGATGCAATAGATTCCTGCACAATGACCGTTACACATTGGCATGGCTTGTATTCTGAAACACAACTGGACTATGCAATTGACGGCTCTGAAACAGGTGTGTTGCTAAACGACCAATACCTTGATGCATACATGACCCAGTTGGAAACGGATCTGGATGTTTTTCTAAGCTCGAATGCAGGAGTGGAATGGCGAAGCGCAGTTCAAGAATTGGATACGCAATATCATACTGTCAGTGTAATTGGTACAGATCTTCTGGAAAGCATGTATTGTTTCCATCAAAAGGACTCTTTCGTAACAGAAGGACGGAGTTTTGGGGCGGACGATTATAAAAAAGGCTCTAATGTCTGCCTGATTTCTGAAACAACTGCCATCGCAAGCGGACTCGGTATAGGGGACAGCATTGATTTGTCGTTCTATTGGGGTCCAAACCCTCTTGCTGATTTAACAGCTCCGGAATGGAAGGTACAGCCACAGCGTTTTTCCCAAAAGATTGGGGTTTTGGGTGATGCGAAAACGTATCAGATTATAGGGATTTACCGACAGTCAGACTTGTGGGATACCGCAGACTATCGCTTCCTTCCGAATACCGTCTTTGTCCCTAACACTTCTCTGCCAGAAAACTGCTATAGTAGTCGAAATGGCGTTTTCTTTACATACGTTTTGCAGAACGGAAAGGTATCTGCGCTCCAAGATGCACTGGAATCGCATGGATACCCGGCAAACATTCTGTTTTGCTTTGATAACGGATACACTGAAATCGCTGAAACTTTGCATGGATTTTACAGCAGTGCGCAGCAGCTTCTTTTCGCTGCCTGCATAACAGCAGGTGCGGCCCTGTTCGTATTTCTTGCTCTGTTTGTAAACCGTCAACGGCGGACGCTTGGCCTGATGCTTTCGCTTGGTTCCGGTAAAAGGACCGCTGTGATGTTTAGCTGGAAGATAGCTGCAATACCTATCATCCTTGCGACAATAACTGGGATCATTGTTGGAATCCTTACAATGAATGCTACGACACTAAATCTGTTTTCCTCCGTTTCAGAAGTGCTTAATACAAGTTTGAGCGGTGCAGCCACGATTGGATATAACGATATGATAACGGAAGTCGTATCAATGCCAATTGCGGTTATTGTGGCAGGTGTCCTGCAACTGATTGTTTATATTGTGGCGACTTACCTGCATTTGCAGCGGTTGGCGCAACGATCCCCGCTTGAGTTAGTGCGGAAAGGCTAAGTTTCAGTATTGACAAGAAAAAGTAAACTTGATTGGTTATCAATTCCAATACTTCATTTAGAGAGCGCCCTGTCATGATTTTGTGCAGGGCGCTCTCTTATGAAGAAAATACCCTTGACAAATCTCTTCTCAAAAAAGCATCCTGCAAAGGTTCGCGGAAGATCATCATTTTCCAAATCCGTGCTTCTATGTGGACGACGGTTTTTCAGGCGGTAACTTCCAAAGGCCTGCATTTCAGCAGATGATCGCAGACATGGAAAACGGGGAGATTGGGATCATCGTGACCAAGGATCTCAGCCGCCTTGGCAGAAACCAACTTCACACCGGTCTCTATATTGAGGAACGCTTTCCGATGTTCGGCGTCCGGTACATTGCGATCAACGACAATGTGGACACGGAAAATGCAGAGAGCAACGATCTCATGCCGTTCAAAAATTTGTTCAACGAGTGGTTTATTCGGGACACCAGCCGAAAGATCCGTGCGGTTCAAAAGGCCAAAGCGGAGCGCGGCGAGCGGCTTGGGACGCGCGCTCCCTATGGATATGTCAAAGACCTGGAGACCAAGAAGCTGGTCATAGACGAGGAAGCCGCTTCCATTGTCAAACGGATATTTGCCCTGTGTGCCGCGGGCAATGGCCCCAGCCGGATTGCGACGATCCTGACCAAAGAAAAGGTGCTTTGTCCCAGCTATTACACCTACCAGAAATACGGCCTGACGCATTCCGCCTTGGACATCACGAAGCCGTACCACTGGTCGGACAGCGCAGTCGCGAACCTGTTAGAAAATGAGATCTATCTCGGCAACACTGTGAACTACCGCTTTAGCACCAAATCCTATAAGGACAAGCGCAAAATTGAACACCCAAGGGAAGAATGCCTCGTGTTTGAAAATACGCATCCTGCCATCATTCCCAAAGAGATTTGGGATATCGTGCAGCGGGTAAGAAAGAACAAACGCCGACCTACAAAGATGGATGAGCAGAACAAGTATTCCGGGCTTGTTGTTTGTGCCGACTGCGGCAAGACGATGGCCCTCCACCGGGCACATACGATGTCCGCAGATTACAATCACTTCACCTGCCGTACTTACAAAAAGGATGGCGAAGCCTGCACCGCCCACTACATCCGAGAGTGCATTCTCGATGAGATCGTGCTGGAGGATCTGCGCCGGGTGACGGCGGAAGCCAGGGAGCATCCACAGGAATTTGCTGAGTACCTGAACAGCAAACAGTCCGCGGAATTCCAAAAAGAGATCCACAGACTGGAAAAGGAGAAAGCCGCCATGCAGAAACGCAAAGCCGAGCTGGATGCGATTTTCAAGAAGCTCTATGAAGACAGTGTGCTGGGACGCATCACGGCGGAGCAGTTCCAGATGCTCTCTGCCAGTTACACGGAGGAGCAGGCAAAGCTGACAGAAGCCCTTCCGCAGCGAGAATCGGAAATCCAGAGGCTGAAAGAGACGGTAAGCAATACGGCAGCCTTCCTCGATAAAGCGAAGCGGTACACGGACATTCAAGCGCTGACACCGGAGCTGCTGCGGCTCTTCATTCAGAAAATTGTGGTGCATGAAAAGGAAGTGAAGTGGTCCAAGCACGCACCACAGACTGTGGAAATTCACTACGCCGACATTGGCTGCATGGAGAACAGACAAACAGCAAAACCGGAACAGCACAACGAGATCCCGAAAGTGTCCTGAACTATTCCCAGCTATACGCCAATGGAAAACCCGGCTGGTGCCTGAAACACCAGCCGGGTAATCCCCGCCGCCGTTGTTACCCCTGTCAGGGGGCAGCAAATTGCGCAGGGGATTTTATATCTGAATATTGCATCCAGACCCTACACGGAACAAATTTAGGGCAGGGCATTTTTGCGTTTTACTTGCTCAGAGCTCAAACCAGCGGATCTCGTTTGCCGCAAGGGACAGCGGGAGATGTCTGCCGTCTGTGGTATGCACCTCCGTCGTCTGCGGCTCGTAGGTGTTGTTCACCACGCAGTATTTTCCGTTCTGCGGATAGGCGTGCACCTCGACACAGTAATTTTCCGAGAACCACGTATGCAGCATCGACTCGGCATGGCTGCTCCACAAAATTGCGCGGTGCAGGAGTCTTGCGTTTTCAAAGCTGTACGGCAGGCCGGACAGGTAGACTGCGCGCCCCTTGCCGTATTCGTGTACGGCCATCTGCACCTCTTTTTCACGCTGCACGAGAATTTCCGTGCCGTCCAGCGCATAGATGTTCTTTTTGCCCTCGCCGAAGTTCACCTCGCCTGCGCAGTCGGCCAGAATGAAATGGTTCGGATGTTCGTCCCAGTTATACTTGTCATAGCCGAGCGTGAAGCCCGTCTCCTTCTCCACGCCGAGCACCGAAGCCAGCTGGAGATAGTGTCCCTGATACTGGTGGCCGGACGGCTCGCCGATACCGATCAGGCCGCCGCCCTCGGCGACGAAGCGGCGGATGGCCGCAGAAACGTCCGCGTCCTCCCATGCTGTGCCGCCGGTGTGCGCCGTGTCGCCGTCGCCGATGTTGAGCAGCACGTCCACACCGTGCAGTGCGTCGGGGTTCTCCTTCAAATCGTCGAAGCTGAGGAACCGCACGTCGAACGCCGCGCCGGAAAGCGCCTCAATGACACCCGCATAGGAATAGTTCTGTTTCTGATAAAGCGCGTGGTGTACCATATGGCAGCCCCATGCGCGCATCTTTCCCCAACAGTTCAGAACGGCCGCGGTCTTGAAGCAGTACGGCGTCGTGCCCTTTACGTTCTTATACAGCTCTCGGAACTCATGACAGACGCTTTCGACGTAGTCGATGAAGTCCGGGAACTGGCACGCCAGCTTCAGATAGCCGCCGTAGCCGATGCGGTCGATGGGCTTTCGGAGGATGGCGCGCCGCGCCGTGACCCAGTTTTCCTTCGCCTCGCGCACAGGGTCGCCGCCCGGATGGAACGTATCCGGGAAGAAATACGGTAGAAAGCGGCCCTCGGTATAGCGCACGCCGGGAATGTCGGCGATCAGGCGGAGCGTCGAGCCATTGCCGACGGAGCCGACCACGCTGTCAAGGCCGATGCTCGCGAACTCCGGCATGAACGGCTCCGTGCCGATCCAGTGATCGCCGAGGAACATCATGGCCTCCTTGCCCAGCTCGTGCGTGATGTCCACCATCTCCTTGGCAAGCTTTGCGACCTCGCGGCGCTGGAACGCCTGAAAATCCTTGTATTCTTTGCTTGACACGCGGTACTGGTTGTTGTAATAGCCCTGATCGATGATATACTCGGGCCGGAATCTGTATCCGACCTCTTTTTCAAACTGCCCGAGAATATACGGCGAGACGGACGCGGAATAGCCGTACCAGTCGACGTATTTTTCCCGGCAGAGCTCGTCAAAGACGAGCGTAAACTGGTGGAAGAACGTTGTGAAGCGCAGAACATCCACATAGTCGTGCTCCCGGATGAAGCGCCGCAGGCGCTCCATGGTAAAGGCGTGCGTTTTCGGCTGGCGCACGTCGAAGGTGATCTGGTGCTCAAAGTCCTTCCAGCCGTTCGTCACGGCGTTGTACATATGCACCGGATCCCAGATGAGGTACGCGAGGAAGCTCACCGTGTATTCGTGATACGCCTCCGGCGCGTCAAGGATGACACAGCCGCTTTCCGCGTCATAGCGCCATGCCTCCGGCGGAATCGGCTTTCCCGTGCTGCGGTCGACGACCTCCCACCAGCGGCGGATATCGTCGCGCGTGTTGACCTGCATCAGCTCCGGGCTGATGCCCTTCATGAGCGGAACGGCCAGAGGGCCCTCCTGTGCGGTGCAAAAGCCCGTCATGATGTAGCACTGCTGCACCTCCTCGGGGTGCGCCCTGGCCCAGTCGTTATCCTTGCGGGTCGTGTAATAGGTGGCGTAGACCTTTGCGCCCGTATCGCGCAGCTGCTGCGGAAAATCCGTGCCGTCGCAGTCGCGGATGGCATCCGCGCCCCAGCGCTTCATGATCTCCAACGTCTGCGGCACCACGTCCATATCCGTCGGGATCGTCACGCGGCCGGTCAGGGGTCTTGTATGTCGGGTTTGATCGTCCATCGGCAGATCCTCCTTTCTCCTTTTTCAAGGCGAAGCGTTTGATTTGTATTTTTCAGATACCAGCTTCCGGCTCGTTTGGCGTGCAGTCGGAGCGTGACACAGCCTGTGGCTGTCAGCTCTGCGGATACGATCAGGCCGTTTTCCACGCGCAGACCGCGAAAGGCACACGTGCGCCAGTCCGCAGGAATCACCGGGAAGATATCGATCTCTCCGTTTTGACTGTACAGCAGCATTTCGTTGACTGCCTGTACGGAGAGACAGTTTGCTTCCAGCGTAAACGGCCGGTACTGAAACTCGCTCAGGCCGGTTTTCCGGAAATCGCCGTTCAGATGAAATCCGTTCGGGCTGAGAAACGCATGATAAAATTGCCGCAGCGCTTGGACAGCTCCCTCCGCATCTCGCTGCACGATCTTCAGCAGCGCGAACCACACGAACGAAAAGCCGACCCAGCGGCTCGTTCCGAGCGATTCCAGCTGCGCGATGGTGCGGTCTATGCACGCCTTTTCCTGCGGCGTTTTCCCGCTGATCTGCCGGAGCGGATAGATCGCCAGCGCATGCGAAAAATGGCGGTGGCTTTCACGGACAAATGCGTCCTTCGCGTACATGAGCGCGCCGTTTTCGTCTGCAGGCAGCTGCGGGAGCCTGTTCAACTGGCTGCGCCAGACGGTCTGCGGCTCGCCGAGCAGTGCGGACAGCTCGATCAGCCGTTCATACAGATCCCGTAGCAGCGCCAGATCATAGCTGCTGTTTGGTGTCAGCCATGCACGCGGCGAATCGTCATAGATCTCCGGCGAGGATGACAGCGGCAGCGCCAGCGTTCCATCCGCCGTCTCACAGAGCAAGCCGCGGATGCAGCGCTCACATTCCAGATACAGCGGCCACACGCGCTCACGCAGAAATTCCGGATCTCCGGTGATCCGATAATGCTCGTAGAAAAGCCGGCACAGCCAGATGGAATTGGTCGGGGACAGCGAATACATCGGCCAGCCGCCAAGCGGGCTTCCGTCCAGCGCCATGACGCCCGGATAGCACATGCCGTCCGTCTGATAGAATTCTGCGGCGAAGCGCTTCGCCGCCGGAAGCAGCGTCCACAAATGATCCAGAAACGCCTCGCCCTGCGGCAGATGGTTGGAGGTCAGGTAAGCAGCATAGGTAAACTGTGTGTTCAGATCGTTGTGATAATCGCCCTTCCATGGCGGCAGAGCGCTTTGATCCGCAGTCCAGACGCCCTGAAGCGGCATCGGCGCATGCCCTGGGCGCGAACCCGCGCCCAAAAAATACGTGCCGCGGTACCAGAGCTGCTCCAGCGCGTCGTCCGGAAGCATGATAGCGCTCTGCGCCCAGAATGCGCACCACCACGCCAGATGCGCGCGGCGCAGCCGTGCAAGCGAGGCATCAGACTGCGTCAGAAGCGCTTCGCAGGCCGTGCGTGCGCCCTGCGCGGAGGAAGCCGTCTGTACCGTGATAAGCAGGCGCTTTCGTCCGTTCCGGACTGTGCTGCGGCTGAGCAGCGCGTAATATCTCCCGCCGGATATTTTTTGCGTAAAGCCCTGCACCCCATCTTGGTCGATCCGCTCCGGCGGCGGATAGCCAAGCGCGGAAAGCGGACGGCACAGCGGGTCGGCAGGGCCTTCCGTTGCACCGGCATACGGCGGCGGCTTCGGCACGAAGCGTACCGGCAGCGTCGTTTCCAGCTCCACGACCAGCAGCGGCGTGGTCGCAGCAAGCCAGACGCGCAGCCGGTGCGCGCCGCTTTGCAGCTCCGCTGACGCGTCCTGCAGGGAAAGCCGCGCGGAATATGCCTGCTCCGGCAGCCCAGCCAGCTCAAACGCCCCGACGGGCAGCTTTGTCGGCGCTGCGCAGGCATATGGCGCGTCAAACAGCGCCTGAAGCTCCGCCCAGCTCTGCTGCCGCACCAACCGGCACATCGTCTGATACGTGAAATCAGGCCGCTTTGTCTGCAGCGCAGGCGTCAGATCCCACAGTCCCGCCAGGTCCATGGAAAACCGCAGCGCGTGCAGCGGCCCCCAGATCAGGCAGCCCATGCCGCCGTTTCCGAGTGGAAGCCCCTCGTCCCACGAGGGAATCGGCCCGTTCAGACAGATATCATGCTTCATATGCGGTCAATAATAGGCCGAAAGGCCAAGCGAAGCGCGGTCAAAGGTCTTTTTACCTTCATTGATGTGATAGGGGAACGAATTGTGATAATAGTTCTCCGGTGGGAATTCCCTGCGGAAGATCAGATAGCGCGTATCCGGAGCAGTCTCAAACGAGAGGATCTTCCCATCCAGTGTAAATGCAGCCTCCGTATGTTCCGTCCGGATGCAGACCGACGCAGTCCACGGCAGGCACACGCGGCACAGCCCGCCGCGCGTGCTCTCCACAGCGATGTAGCGGATATCGCCGTTTGCGCACTCGCTGGTCACGCGGAAGCCATCCTCCGCACAGAGCGTAAACATGGCGGTGCGCGCTTCCGCAAGCGCGGGGAACACATAGATCACGCCGCCGCGGGACTGCAGCAGCAGCTCCAGCGTTCCCGCGAACAGATTCGCTGCCGCTTCAAAATAGCAGTGCAGGAACCACTCCGAGGGGATCTGTGTCCGGTTTCCGAAGGCTTTTTCGTGCATCTGCTCCCACTGGGTCGCGGTGATCTCCCGCGGTAGAATCTGCGGGCGGTCGACGGCCGACCACTGCTGCGCCTGCGTGATATCGGCAAAGTGCATCAGACTGTTTGGGAACAGCTGATAGGACGAAATGAAGTGGTGCAAAATCCGCTCTGCGTCCTCACGCATACCGAGGCGCGCCGCCGTCTCCGGCGAAGGCGTGTGCCCGCAGCAGCCGAGCTTCCCGATCTGATAGATATCACGGTCAAATACGACGCGCGCCGTATTTCGCATGATCGCAAACAGGCGGCTGCCTGCGTCGTCCAGACCGATCCAGCCGGACGGCCAGACGGGAGCAAGCAGCGCGGCGGGAAACGGCGAGAGCGGATACTCGCCCTGCGCATACTGTACGGGCGCGTGGCTCCACGTCTGTCCGACGCAGAAAATTTCAAGCGCCTCACCATTATGCAGCACAGTCTCCGTTTGCAGCGGCGGCAGGCGATCCAGTACAGCCTGATAGCCCGCCGCGTCCAGATCAAGCGCATATGCGTCGTTGAGCGTCAGCAGCGCATGGAATAGCGCGCGCAGCAGCACCTGATCGACAAGATTCTGTTCGAGATTCCAATAGCTTTCAAAGGCAGTCGAGCCGCCGCGAAGCTGCAAAACACCGCCGCGAAGCTCCAGTAGATTCTGATAAAATTCCGCGCACGCCGTCATGACGGGCAGCGCACGTTCACGCAGGAAGACCTCGTCCGGCTGATAGCGGACGCGGCGATAGAAATCCAGCGCGATCTGCGCGCCGACGCTGAGGTTGCGGACAGTATCCGGTTCGATCGCCTGAAAGCCGTTCAGGTTGGAAATGTCGGAGTAAAACGCACCCTCCACGCCAAAAAGCCGCTTCGCGTCGGCAATCGCGTGCGGGAGCATGCGGAACCGGTAATCCAGATAGTTTTCACACAGCTCGCCGTGTCCGACGGCGTACAGGCCCCAGTAATTCTGCTGGTGGTTCCAATGGTAGAAATGGCCCCAGTTCCGCACGTCGCGGAACCAGCCCCAGAGCCCGGCAAACGTCAGAGGATTTTTTCCGCGGTTTCCGCAGCCCATCTGGTACAGGTGCAGATAGCAGAGGTTTTCCAAATAGTCGTTCTCCTGCAGATGGAGAAAGCTGCGGCTCCAGAAATCCTGCCAATACCGGCAATGCGTCTGCCATAAAGACGGCGCGTCCTTTGCCGCTGTCAGCGCGGCCAGCGTGTTTTCCCGCACAGATGCCTCCGCGCTCGCCCGTGCCGCCAGATATAAGGTCAGGCGGTGACGCTTCTGCTTTGGAAAGCGGCAGCATACCGCGTGACTGTTCAGCTGCTCCGGCTTCCCGCCGCAGGATACGGCCAGCGCCGTGCGGCAGCGGCGAAGTGCCTGCGTGACGAGCAGCGCGTCCCGATTGGCCTCCGCACGGACGCAGTACAGGTTTTTATCGTGGATATCCAGAATCTGCTCATAGTGGTGGAAGAAGCTTGGACTGGGCCATTTATCGATCTGAATTTCCAGTGCAGCCTCCTCGGTCTGCTCAATCTCCAGCTCCAGAACCAGAACATCCGGCTCACGCGGCGCATACAGCTTCCAGCTTGCTTCGGCAAACGGCGTTTTCGCGCGGCCCTCGATGGAGGCGGTCGACAGGATCAGCCGCTGCTCAAACGCTTCGAGATAGACCCAGTCGAAAATTGGAAGCGTAGAGCGGATGCTCAGGTGTCCGCAGGAGACCGGCGCGGTCTGGCGCTCCTCCGCCTCCCATGCCCATGCCTGCATGGCCCCGTCCGGCGCGTAATCCAGTGCGTCGGCGTGGTTGACCGTCAACTCCAAACCGTAGGCGGTCTGGTACAGAAGCCCGCCCGCGTCGCCGGTTCCGACCGGCACGCCGTCATAGGGCCGAAGCGCTGGGCGGCGATAGACCAGATCGTGTCGCCGCAGATAGCGGCACGGATCGGTCATCGGGCCGTGGTCGTCATAGTGAATGGCCTGATACATATGGATCCTCCCTGCGTCTCAGCCCTTGATGCCGCCGATGTTCGTCCCGCGGAGCAGCTGCTTCTGCCCGATGAGAAACAGCAGAATCGTCGGGATCAGCGCCAGGATCAGCGCCGCGAACAGCGCGCCCCAGTCGGTCGCGTAGCGCTGCTGCTCATAGAGCGTTGCGAGGCCGATAGGCATGGTCTTCTTCGTCTCATCCGTCAGCATGATGAGCGCAACGGGGAATTCGTTCCACGCGCTCATTGCCGTGATCATGCAGACCGTCACAATGCCGGGCTTTGCCATCGGAACGATCACATTGCGCAGAACGCCGAAATTCCCGCAGCCGTCGATCATGGCGGCCTCCTCATAATCCTTTGGAATGGAGCTCATAAAGCCGGAAAGGAGAAAAATTGCAAACGGGAACTGCATCGTCGCGTACAAAACGCCAAGAGCCAGCCGATTGTTAAGCAGATGCAGATCCTTCATCTGCAGAAACAGCGGGATCATGATATAGGTCGCCTGAATGAAAATCGCCGCCATATACATCCCGAGGATCTGCTTGGAGCCGAAAAAGCGGTACCGTGCCAAACAGTAGGAGCACGGGATCACGCACAGCACGAGCACAACCACGCTGACGCCGACGACAAACAGCGAGTTCCAGATATTGTCCAGCAGATGCGATTTTTCAAATGCGCGCACATAATTATCCCATTCCAGATGGGAGGGCAGCGTAAACGCGTCCGCGAGGAATTCCGTATTGGTTTTGAAGGAGGAATAGAGGTTCCAGAGCAGTGGAAAGAGCATCGTAACGGAGATCGCGATCAGAAGAAGCCGCGTGATCCATTTCCATGCCGCCGTTTTTAAAAGGCCCTGTTCGTTGCTTGTCATACATTTACCTCCTCGGAGCCGGAAAGTCTGCGGGAGATCAGGGAAAGCACAATGGAGATCGCAAGGGAGAACACGGAGATCGCCATTGCGTAGCCGAAGTTGCCGTTTACAAAGCCCTGCTCATACATATATTTCAGTAGAACCGTCGACGCGCCGTTCGGTCCGCCGCCGGTCATGACCTGCGAGAGCACAAAGCTCAGCACGAGCGTGCCGGACATGGCCAGAACGAACGTGATGCCGATGATGTTTTTCATCAGGGGAATGGTGATGCTGATGAATTTCCGGGTGCTGGACGCGCCGTCCAGTGTGGCGGCCTCGTAGATCTCCGGCGAAATGCCGTCCATGGCCGCGATGTGCATGATCATATAATAGCCCGTGGCCTGCCATACGAGCGCGACGGCAATGCACCAGAGCGCCGTTCTGGAATCGCCTGCCCACGGCAGAACAAATTGTCCGAGACCGATCTTCTTCATCAGCGAGGTCAGCAGGCCCATCGTCGGGTGGAAGACGAACGACCAGATAATTCCCACGACCGTCATGGAAACCAGATTGGGAAAGTAGAGCACCGTCCGGTAAAGGCCGCGCTCAGGCAGCTTGGACTGGTGGATGACAAATGCCAGAATCAGCGCAAGCGCGATCGTCACGACCGGCACAACGGCCAGCAGCTTGAACGTATTTCCGAGCGCCTGCAGAAACGACTTGTCGTGGAACATATACGTATAGTTTTCCAGTGCACAGAATTTGGGGTTCAGGCTGAGCGCGGTGGCGTTCGTAAACGACAGCAGGCAGGCGCGGATCGTCGGGAGGATCGTAAAAAACAGCGTCAGGATCAGCGCCGGAAGTACGCAGACGCAGATAAAGCCGGCCGGATTCCGCCGCCTGCGCGCGGCCTTCCGCATTTTTTTCGGCATATAATACACCTCTTTCTGAAAAGGGCCCCGCTGAGGCTGAACCCAGACTCAGCGGGGCCGGTGATAACGGAGGATCTTCTTTTATCTGGCTGCGTTGACCTCGGCGATGGCTTCTTCCACACCGGCGGCCCACTGCTCAGGCGTCATGGTGCCGTTCATCACATCGGACAGCGGATTGAAGACCATGTCGCTGACGGAAACCTTCGTGCCCTCGGGCAGCGCGGCAAAGCCGAACACCATGCTCTTGCCATGCTCATAGACCGCGTTCATGTTGTAAACTCCGGAGGTGAGGTACTCCTTGGCCCATTCGGTCGCGGCCTTCAGCGCGTAGATGCCGCCGGACTTTTCCGCAAACAGCTTGACGGAATCCTCTGTGTAGAGGAAGCGGAGGAATTCCTTCGCCAGCTCGGGGTTCTTCGCTGCGGCGGGGATCGAGAACTGCTCCACGCTGGTCATGACGTAGGGCTGGTCGCCCTTGTTCAGAACCGGTGCGTGCCACAGGCCGAACTCAAAGCCGTCGGCGCGGGGCGCGTCCTTCATTTCGTTTTCCATCCAGTTGCCGTTCGGGATAAACAGCGCCTTGTTCATCATCATGTCCGTCTGCGACTGCGTGTGGTTCAGCGCGACGGTGCCTTCCATCAGATAGCCGTCCGTGGAGATCTTCTGGATGTTCTTGAGAACCTCCAGCACCTCGGGCTTGGAGAAGGAGCCTTCCACATAGTTCTGGATATCCTTGAGCGTATCCAGACCGGCGGCGGAGCCGATTGCCGGCCAGAGGACGGATTCAATGTAGCCGGGGTAAATGCCCTGATAGGTGAACAGCGCGATGCCTTCCGCCTTGGCCAGATCGCCCAGCGCGAAGAAGTCGTCCCAGGTTTCCGGCAGCTCCCAGCCCTTTTCGGCAAAGAGCGTCTTGTTGTAGACAAGGCCCATCGGAGAGGAGTTGAACGGGGCGAGATAAATTTTGCCGTCTCCATAGGGCGAGCACTTGGAGGTCTCCAGAATGCCGTCCTGCACAAGCTCCTTCAGCGGCGTGCCGCCGTCCAGACCCGGCTCATCGAAGAAGTCGGTCAGCTCGAGCAGTGCGTTTTCCTTGATGAGCGAAAGCAGAACGCCGGTCTGGTCGTTGTCGTTCATGGAGATAAAGTCGGGATACTCGCCGGAGACGATCTGCGGACGGATGATATCGCCGATGGTCGGGCTGATCTGCATGTTGACCTTTACGCCGGGGTAGGCCGCTTCGAAGCGCGCGACCATCTCGTTCCAGTAATCAGGGCCGTAGCCGCCCTCGAAAATGGCGATGTTCAGTTCCTTATTTTCAAATCTGTCGGCGGGACTTGCCTCTGCCGGGGTTTCCTCGACGGGCGCCTCGTCCGTCTTGGCTTCGGGGGTCGTTTCAGCGGGGGTGGACTGTTCCGGCTGAACCGGAGTCTTGGCCTCCTGCTTTGCGCATCCGGCAAATACGCCGATGAGCAGCAGAGCAGCCAGCAAAATCGCAAGAATCTTTTTCATTGTTACCTCCTGATCTGTTTTCAGGTTCTTGGAACCCCTTGATGGTTTTATTATATCGGCCGAGCTGCGAACCGAACATACAGAAAATTTACAAAAGCCTGAAGGATATTGACTTTTTGCCGAAGATGTGCTTTTTTAGAAGTAGATTGGATGGAGGGGACTGCCATGAAAAAATCCGCGGCCCGACGCTTTTCTGTTGTGCGCACACTGCGTCATGTGCGCATCCGATACCGCCTGCTTGCCTCGTTCCTGCTGCTGTCGCTGGTGCCGGCGCTCTGCGTCGGGCTTTACGCCTCCGGCGTCTACGCGCGGGCCATGTCCGGCAAGCTCCGGCAGTCCGCGGAGCAGTCCGCGTATCTGCTGAATGAGAATTTCATCACGGAGCTGAACAAATTCCGCGGCTATCTGAACACCATTTCCGTCACGGACGCAGTGCAGAACGCGCTGTCCGCGCAGCAGGAGTCGGCGTTCACGCTCGACGCCGAAAGCGTGAACGAGATCGCGGACGCGCTGCGGATGATCCCGTTCCAGTCCACCTATCTCAAAAATATCCGCGTGGTCGACCGCGATCACAACATTCTGTATGATCTCGGCTACGACGATATTTCGCGTGAGCGCTTCGCCGAGGTGCTGCGCGTGATCGACGAAACCGTCGGATATGATTCTCTGCAATATATCCGGACCTACCGCAACTATGACAAGATCGTGCTGGGCAGAAAAATATACAAATTCGGAAGCGTCGAGCGGCCCATCGGCTACATTCTGGCCTACATCGACGAGAGCTTTGTCAGCGACGCGCTGCTTGCCAACGTTTCGTTCGGCGCAGGCTCCAACGTTATGCTTCTGAATGAAGCCGGCCAGGTCATCTCCTCGCAGGATAAAACACTGCTTGGCTCCGGCTATCTGGACAGCGGCACGTTTGCTGAGCTCCGCGCCTCCGCACAGGCCGCTGCCGGTCAGACCGTCTCCGCGCCGATCCTCGCGGGCGGCGTACAGGCGCTTTCGATCTCCGTTTATGACCGTGAGCTGAACAGCTATCTCGTCATTACCATTCCGCAAAGCTATTTTACGGAGGAAACACGGCAGATCAACCGCTCCCTGATTCTGGTCTGCGTCCTGCTGATCGTGCTGAGCCTGCTCTGCACGACGGTCGTATATTCCAGCATCATGCAGCCGATCAACCATATGGTTGCCATGTGCAACATCACGTCGGACGCCGATCTGGATAAATCGATCGACGACCAGAGCAAGGACGAGCTGGGCTTTCTGGCCCGCACCATCGACAATATGATCGCGGAGATGAAGCAGCTGGGCATCCAATACGCCGCGGATCAGCGGCAGAAGCGGAAGCTGGAGCTGGAAATGCTGCAATATCAGATCAATCCGCATTTCCTGTTCAATACGCTGGGCAGCTTGCGGTTCGTCGCGCAGCTCAACGACGTGCCGGTGCTGGAGGAGGGGATCTCCTCGCTGTCCTCGCTCCTGCGCCATTCGCTGGTCAAAAAGCAGGAGCTGATCCCAATCTCGGCGGAGATCGAAAACCTGAGGAACTATTTCACGCTGCAAAAAATCCGCTATGCCGGAATGTTTGAGGTAGAATACCGGCTTGAGCCGCAGACGCTCGGCTGCGAGATCCCGCGCTTCACGCTCCAGCCGCTGGCGGAGAACGCCATCATACACGGAACGGCGGACGGCCGGAGCATTACCATCACCGTTGAGAGCCGGTTCAAGGGCGCGGATATTGAGCTGCTCCTGCGCGACAACGGCTGTGGCTTTGACATGGGCGGCTCTGCTGAAAAGGCGGCGGAGCGGTTTTCCGGGATCGGCCTTTCCAACGTGGATCAGCGGCTGCATCTGCATTATGGAAAGGGCTACGGCCTGCAGGTCACAAGCAGCCCGAATACGGGAACCTGCTGCCGGATCCTGCTCCCGCAGCGCATCTGGAAGGAGGAATCGAACGATGTATCAGGTTCTGCTGGTTGACGACGAGCCCATTCTCCAGCTTGGTATCCGGAGAATGCTGGAGGGTGCGGCAGACTATCAGATCTGCGCCTCAGCCCGCAACGGCGAGGAGGCACTGCAGTATTTGCAGGCGCATCCCGTGGATATCGTCATGACTGACCTGAAAATGCCGGTCATGGACGGCATCACGCTCATCAAGGAGCTCAAGCGCCGCCAGCTGCCGGCACCGGTCATCGTCCTGAGCAATTACTCAGATTTTGAGCTTGTGCGCGAGGCGCTGACGGAGGGAGCGTCCGATTACGTTCTGAAGCTGGATCTGACGGCGCAGACGCTTCTGAAACATCTGGACAAGCTCGCGGCAAGCCTGAACGCGGTTCGCCGGACACGGGGGGAGCAGCTTCCGCCGCAGGAGCAGGGCGAGTTGCTGCAATCCCGCCTGCGCACATTTTTTCTGGAATTGCAGACCGCGGACGACCATATCCCCGATCTTCCGCCCGGGCTCCGGCCCCCGTTTCTGGTATTCACCGTGTATTTTCAGGATGACGCGATCAAGCCCGGCCGCCTGCGGCGCGTGCTGCCGCACATGGAATCCGTGCTTCGCGCGTCTCTGAGCGATATGCACATCCAGCCTGTGATCCTGCATCACAATGTGCTTTTGTGTCTGGCCTCCACAGCCTGCGGCGCGGAGGGCCTGCAAAATCAGCTCCGCCTGCTTCAGCGGCAGCTTGCCACGTTCTTTTCCGCCGCGCCAGTCATCTGCTTCTGCGCAAACGTCGGCGATCTGCCCTGCGCAAAGGAGGCGTCTTCGCGCTGCGCCGCTGCGCTTGCGCTACGCTTTCACGGAAACGACGCGGCTGTGATCCATGCGGACGCAGTCAGCCCTGCGCATTCACTCCAACAGGCCGAAATTGCGGCGCTTCTGAACCGGATTCTCGACGCACTGCACGCGGGAAAAACAGAGGACGCGCTGACAGCTGCGCATACGGAATTTCTGCGGTGGCAGCAGCTGCTTCTGGAGCCCGCCTGTGCGAAACGAACCTGTCTGCGGATTCTGGATTCCATCCGATACTCTGTCTCTTCTGCGGAGGTGCCGGAGCAGTTCCTGAAGGAGCAGCAGGCAGTAGAAGCGGCGGCAGGCATATGGGAGCTGGAGCAGCATTTTTCGGACGCGCTGACCCTGCTCGCCCAATGCAAGGGGCGGCCGTTTGAGGCGCACAAACGGGAGGTGCAGGAGGCGCTGCGCTATCTGCACACGAACTATACAGAGAAAATGACGCTGGACTCGCTGGCCGACGCGACGTGTCTGAACCGCAGCTATCTGTGCCGCGTGTTCAAAAAGGACATGGGCGTCAGCATTTTCAGCTATCTGAACGAGCTGCGGATGAAGCGCGCCGCCGAGCTTTTGCTCCAGCGCAGCGACCGGTATATCAAGGAGATCGCAGCAGAGGTCGGCATCGACGACCCATTTTACTTTACACGCCGCTTCAAGGAATATTACGGCGTGTCACCAAAGGAATATATCGAGCAAAATAATCAATAAGCAGCAAAAGCAGCAGAGAGGCCAATCGCTTCTCTGCTGCTTTTATAAAGTCAAAATTGTTCAGCGTTTTGAAAAAATGTTCTATGGAATCTATTTGTTTTTCAAGATAAAATGAGAATGAACAGGCGATTATGATACGTAGAGAATGGAGGTTTTTATGGCAAGAGCACACAAACAAAGAATCCTGATCGCAGTCATTGCTTTATGTTTGGCCGCAATCGTTATTTATGCTATTTTCTCCGGAAGCAATCAGTTTTCTTTAACAGTCGGTGGAAGGAAAATAACAAAAGACGAACTATCATTTTTCTTTGACCAGGAAAAAAACGCAACATATACATATTATTCATCAACATACGGCGTCACAAACTTTGATGGTCCATTCTGGAAAACAGAATTTGATGGAAAAACACCGCTTAAATATGCGCAGGAGCGGGCACTCACAAAATGCTATGAACAGAATTTACAGATGCTGCTTGCCGAAAAGATGCTTTCCCAAGAGAGTTCATTCCAAGCAATTCAGAATGCGTATACAGAATATATTTCCAGCAGAAATTCCGCAAAAGATACGACTGCAATTTACTATGGTCCCTCAGAATTGGAGTTCCGTGATTTTTACAACTATTTTCTCAGCAATCAAAAAAATGCGGTTCTGGCTGCCATGCGAGCAAATGGAACGGTTACGGAAAACGAAGTCTCTTTGTATTACACAAAAATGAGGGGCTTGCTTTACTCGATAGATCCGGCATATGAGTTTATGGTCATATCGTTTGACGAAATCGCAGAAAAAAGCGACCAATCTTCTGAGATAGAAGCGGTTAGGACCGAAGTTCTTAACGGAACCAAAGTCGAAGACTTGGACATCAAGCATGAGGGCATCCGTATTGAAGAATATACCCTGAACGGACACTCTGGTATGGGTATTCAAGCTACCGCCGCCCCATACATTTCATCGATTGAAAAGCTGCATGACGGTGAAATATCGGATGTTCTTTTTAACAGCAGGAACGGTTTTTATCTCATTTATATGAACGCGCGAAAGGAGGGACGCATACTGGAATATGACGAGGTTCACAATCGCATTGAGGCATCACTTTTGGAACATGCATACGAAACAGAACTCGCGAATATTCGTGAGGAAACGCCCATGATTGTCAGCTGACTACATTTGCGAAAATCTTTTTCAGATGGAAATCGAACAAAAAGGGAGGTCATTATGAAACGTACTATCTCGTTTTTTCTATTGGTTTCGCTTATCATATCAACCTTAAGCGGCACTGTAATTGTGTACGCTTCTGGCAGTCAAAATGAACCTGCTGAAAATACGATTGGAACGAACTATTACATTGATGCCGTAACCGGTAGCGATGATAACGCCGGAACTTCGCCAGACGCTGCGTGGAAAACGCTTACAAAAGCAACAAACACTACATTTCAGCCAGGTGACCAGATTCTGTTGAAGTCTGGATGTGTCTGGAACGGACAGCAGTTTTGGCCAAAGGGCTCTGGGACAGCTGAAGCTGTAATTAAAATTGACAAGTATGGCGGCGATGAAAAGCCTATCATTAATGGCATGGGTATAGATTGGGGATATACATATTGCGGAGCATTGCACCTACGAAATCAAGAGTATTGGGAAATACGAAATCTAGAAATAACAAATGATGATGATTTTGACGTTGACATTGACCTGTCACGTGCGCAGGGGGATAATAGCTGGCGCGACCGTGAAAAAACAAGAAACGGCATACTTTTGATCGTTGACGGAGACCAGCTTGCTCCTGACGCCGATGGTATTATGGACCATATCTATATTGAGCACTGCTATATACACGATGTTGACGGGCCAAACGATTGGAATGATGAGTTTACCGGCGGTATAATTTTTAATGTTGTTGGTTCGGCAATCCGCCCATCTACCTCCTTCCGCGACTTGCGTATTGCTTATAACACAATAAAAAAGGTGGATTTACTCGCTATTACAGGATTTGTGACAACAACCAGTACTGCATATCAAACCGAGATTGATGAAAATGACCTCTGGATGCGTGATATTTATATTGGGCATAACTATATGGAGGATATCGGGCAGGGCGCAATCGATCTCTGCGATGCAAAAAATGCACTTGTTGAATACAACGTTGTCGACGGTTTTCTGCGGAGATATCCATCTTTCAGACCGACAGTTGCGCTGTACCCCTGGAAATGTGAAAATGCAATATTCCAATACAATGAGGTCTTTAACGGCCCGTCTACAAATGCCGATGGAAGCCCCTATGATATGGACTCTGGTTTAGTGAACGTTGTATATCAATTCAACTATTCACATAATAACCCATGTGGCTGGATGCTCTACATGGGCAAAAATGACAATGATATTATTCGCTATAATATCAGTGATGATGGCGGAGATTTTATCATTAAGTATTTCCTTACTGCATGTACGTCCCCTACTTATTTTTTAAATAACGTTATAATTTATGACGGGGCCAGAACGAAGTTCATGCACCGGGATCCATTCAAGTCGCAGACATACTTTTACAACAACGTTTTTTACAACAAAAGCACAACGACAACAACAACGTGGCATGATACCGCAAGGTATCAAAGCAACTTGGGTGAGGTAACCTTCAGCAACAACTGTTTCTATGAAGCGAGTGGAATACACTCGCAATACGAGCCAGCCGATCCAAATAAAATTACAAGCAATCCAATGCTGCTTTCTCCCGGTCAGCCTCCGGTCAGAAATGAAGCTGGACTCCTCTCCGGAGCATCCATCTGGGAAGGCTATAAGCTAGCAGAAGCTTCGCCGTTGATCGACGCGGGGATTTATGTGCCTGAGATGGGAACGCAGGATTTCTTCGGCAACAGTCTTTACTATGGTAATGCTCCGGATATTGGTGTCCACGAAAAACAGAGAGGCACATTCGTTGCTGTTCCCACAAATTTGGCTCTTGGGCAAACAATCACCGCGAGCAGTGCGCATCCGAGTTTACCAGCAACGAACGCAATTGACGGCATTAACAACGAAAAATCTCGCTGGGCAGCCGCGAATGATACGTTGCCGATCTGGCTCGAGCTTGATTTCGGAGATCCTGTCACTTTCAATAAAATTACGCTTACAGAAAATATTGTATCTCGATGGGCGTCCGCACGTATTGCAAAATTTGAACTACAGATTCCAACCGAGTCCGGTTATACACAGATTTATGAGTATGCAGGAACGATCGGCGATAACTTCGCCTGTTCATTTGTTGAAACAACTGCATCGAATCTTCGCCTTGTGATTACCGAACTGCGGGCGGACACAACACTGCATGGCGGCAGAGCAAAAGAACCCAGCATCCGGGAATGGGGTGTATACCTTGATCCTTTTGTGAATTATGATCTTAATCTGGCATTGGGCTGCCCTGCTACATCTGATAACAGTCATAGTGCATGTCCGGCAAGCGCCATCAATGATGGGAGTAAAGATCAGATTTCTCGCTGGGCCGCAGCAAATTCTACGCTGCCCATATGGGTCGACATTGATTTGGGAACTGTGAAAACCTTTGATACGTTAATTCTAACGGAGAATATTGTCCCCCAATGGGCTTCTGCGCGTATTGCATCATTTGACCTGCAGATATGGGACGGGAATGATTATAGAACCGTATTTACATATGACGGTATTGTTGGAGAAAACCATACATTCTCTTTTGAAGCGATATCTGCACAAAACGTTCGATTGCTTATTACGGGGCTTCGCGCGGACACTACAAAAAACGGAAACCAGGCCACTGATCCGAGCATTCGCGAACTGGAGCTATATTACAGGAATGTTTCCAAACCAATCAATATCGCGTTGTCAAAGCCCGCTACTGCAAGCAACAGTCATCCGGCGTGTCCTGTAAGCGATATTAACGATGGTAATCCCAGTGAATCTTCGCGCTGGGCGGCCTCCGATTCAACTTTACCTGCATGGGTAGAAATTGACTTAGGTACACCGACCCGTGTTAACACGCTTGTTCTTTCGGAGAATATTGTACCAGAATGGGCGACTGCCAGAATATCTGAATTTGCACTGCAAAAATGGAACGGCTCTGCTTTTGAAACAGTATTCACATTTCAGGGAACGATCAGCGACGAACATATTTTTAAATTTGATACCATCGAATCCGAAAAGGTCAGAATTCTCATATCAGCCTTACGCCCAGATACTTCTATAAACAGCGCTGGTCAAACTGATCCGAGTCTAACAGAAATCGAACTCTACTGCTATTGATAAGTGTTTTTTACACCAGAATTTCTTTTTCTTATGCCTTCCTGCACTCCCTCTTAAGGGCTAACTGCTAACATAATTCAGTTTCAATCAGCAAAAACGGAACGTAACTCAAATTCATGAGTTACGTTCCGTTTTCCCGTACCGACTGTACCCCCATGACACATTGTGTACCTATGGGGTGAAACAGTTGAAACTTCTGGGCTTTTCGCAGCGGCATCTTTTTGGGTGCAGCTTGATGGTGGAGACTGCTGGACTCGAACCAGTGACCTCCTGCGTGTGAAGATACGTAAGGGCTTGAATCCCATGCTATGCAGTGCGTTCAGAGACGTTTGCATCCGATTTTTTCGAGAAAGAGGAGGTTTGCAAGCCCATTGTGTCCAGTGTGTCCATTCGCTGATTTGCTGATATTGGTCAGGGTATTGGTCAATGCGCCGTGTTCATAAAATCAGGCGGGCGGTGTCCTTCCTCTGGACTGAGGTGTTTCCGAGATGGTAGCTTGGATAGACGAAATTGTCAAGTCATACCTATGCGTTGAAACATGCACAAACATTACGATGAAGTCTGTTTTGTAGGTTTAATTATTGAACAGAATACAAAAGCCGCAGATGTCAAGTCTGAATTGCACCAAATTTTCATCGTATATTTCGTCACTTCGCGCATAGTCAGCCACAGCATCTTGTGGTATCATACTCCCGTTTGTTTGACGCCAACATCCAAAGGAGGAGTATCATGCAATACACCGATAACGAAACCGCTTTGATCGGCGGCCTGATTTCCAACTACTTTCTTCGTCCGGCAGTTTCCGCCGCACTGAAGGATTCCTATATTCATGTGCTGGAGCATCTGCGCACAGGCCGGGTGTCTGCCGCCGATCTCAAGCAGATTCAGAAAGCGCTGGCATTTTTGACGCCGACCTGTCAGATGTCCAGAGAGGCCCAGCGCGACCTGATGGGCGCCAGCCTGAAGACGACGGCGCTGCTAAGTTCCTGCCGCTGATTGCAAAAACCACAAATCGTCAGAAATGCTGCCGGCTTACGTTCCGGCAGCATTTTTTCTATACAGAAAAGAGCGCCCCGAAGGGCGCTCCTCGCAGATGAAACAGGTCACATACGGAATTTACGGATGCAAAGGAAAAGCTGGATGCAAAGTTCTTGATACAGATCTTCATCCCATACACCGTCAACAACGGATTCCTTGGTCAGTAATGGTTGGTACATTGCCAGAATTTTCTCGTTCGCGAGGTCATCTCCGCTTTTGGCAAGAATCAGAAGCTCGTAGAAATTCATGTTTCCTCCTCCAGTTTCTCCCGGATGCGGCTCAGTGCGCGGTAATAGATCGCGGCCGCACCTTTATATCCAATCTGTAATTCCTGTGCGAGCTCGGTAAACGAGCGCTCCTCCAGAATTCTCGCCAGCAGAATATATCGTTCACGCTTTTGAAGCTAGTCAAGTGCTTCGAGGACTGCTCTGTACTCCATCAGCAGCTCCATTCTTCGGAAGTATTCATCTTCCCATGCTTCTGCCGAGATGGGCTGCCGGTCAGGTTCCATCGGTCGTTCATGCTGTTGCTGTCTGTGACGCGGGGAAAGGTAGGCATTCTTTCTTCGCTTCAGCGCGACTTGAAGATAGACAGTAAATTGGTTCTGAACCTGATATTCTTCACGGCTTCCGTCATTTCTATATTGCATGATTCACCCTCCGTATCCGTCTGTTTTCTGGCGAACTGGACGGTATACGGGGGATTTCTGCACCGATTAGGCCGAAAAAAGCGTAAAAAGTCACAGCCGGTTTCAAGTTTGCACAAGAAACCGGCTGCAAATGAAAATGATAACTCAGAGACGCTTTGCGTTATGGATAAAACGAGAAAACTCTCCAATGCCCAGCAGGGGTGTTTTCTCTCCTTCACTGGGGTAATCTGTGGGCGTTGCGCCCCAAAAAAGAAATCCGGCAGAAACCTGTCCTGCGGACATGGAAATTCTACCGGAAATCGTAAAAGCCTGACAATGCGTGTGCAAGTCGGAATACTCCGAACGCTGCGGCTGTCGTGCCACAAGCGGCATGCACAAATCTCAATTACAAGCCAACTTTACCACAAGATATTGTGGTTGTCAAGGAAAGGGCAGCTTACGGCCACTCGGATGTCAGTTCTTCCCGGAGATATTCATACTCCGGAAGCTGCTCAAAATACGGCTGCCAGCGGCGCAGGATCTCGGCACGCTCCAACGGGTCTGCTGTTTCTATGGAATGTTCGTTTTCTGTCAGCAGGAGCACATCCAGCGCAACATCCTCCAGCATGAGTCTGCACAGTTTCGCTGCCGTATCGATGCGCCGTGCGGTATCCACATAGTTATAGTCCGGCGAAATATCCAGCAGGACGTATCCTACCTTGTCCGACCAGACAAGGTCAAAGGCGTCGCTTTCCTTCAGCCGCTCCGCAAAAACGGCGTTCACCCGTTCCAGCTTCTGTTTTTCCTGTTTTGTGTAGGTCATAATAAGTTCCTCCTATATGTGTTTGATCCATCACAAATCATAGCATATAAAATATTTTTTCTCAGTTGTGCAGAAAAAGTCGAAGCGGCTCCTATTTTTTAAGTGTAAAGACTCTCATGCATTGCACCTTGACAACTGAACACCCATCTGGCAGGGAGATACAGCAACCGCGGACAGTATGCGATGATATGAGCGTACCCACGGCCCAACGCTGCACAGCGGCAACTGCAATACGCGCTTTTGACCGGAGCGCAGGAACGGACTGCCAGATGGCTTATAAAACAAAAACAGCCTTCTCATTATTTCGAGAAAGGCTACATCAAATAAAATCGAGGTATTTATGAACGAAGAAGAATTAAAAAAAGATCAGCTTCCTCAGATTCTACATATAAAAGACCTGTAGGTATTGCTCTCCATCAGCCATATCACGGCCTATGAACTAGTGCGTTCAGGGAAAATCAGAAGCATCCGAATTGGACGCACATATAAAATTCCTTTAGATGCTTTCAACGAGTATCTGCACAACGGCTGAAGCATATCATCTTGTGATTTGGGTTCATTCGTGGTATGATTGATTCGTACCTGCTATGCGGCATCGAAAGGAGCGTATTTATGTCGCAAAGCAAAGCATCTGGAAGAAAGTCTGTAGCCGGAATGGGCTCCATCCGAAAAAAAGAGAAAGTTATAAACGGAAAAGCCTATACCTACTACGAAGCACGTTACACCGTTGGGATCGATCCCGGCACAGGCAAGCAGATTCAAAAAAGTATCAGCGGGAAAACACAGCGCGAGGTTGCTAGGAGATTAAAAGAGATCACAACGTCGATTGATACCGGCACCTACCTACCTTCCTGCAAACTAACAGTTGGTGAGTGGCTGAATACGTGGATCTCAGAGTATACTGCAGACTGGAAGCCGCTCACAGTCTGCAACTACTCAAAGCAAATCAAGAAGCACCTGATTCCACGCCTCGGCGCTGCGAAACTGGAAGATCTGGACACACATACAATTCAACTGTTCTATAACTCCCTTACAAAATCAGGACTGGCACCGAAAACAGTAAAGAACATACATGGTGTCCTCCATGCCGCATTAGAGCAGGCAATTTCAAATGGTTATATTCACAAGAACCCAACTGTCGGCTGCAAACTTCCCAAAGTCGTTCGGCCAGAAATCAAGCCCTTGGAGCCAGAGGAAATCGCCCGAATGCTGAAGGAAGCGAAGAAGGATGCATACGATAACCTGTTTATCGTTGCGATGTTCACAGGTATGCGTCAAGGTGAGTTGTTAGGTCTATCCTGGGACAACGTTAATTTCAAGACCGGCCAGATCACCATCAAGCAGCAGCTTCAATGCAAAGACGGCGCTTACTTTCTGGAAACGCCCAAGAGCGGAAAGTGTCGAGTGCTATCCCCGGCCCCAGTTGTAATGGAAGCACTAAAAGATGAGCAGCAACAGCAAAATGCAAACAAGCAAATTTTCGGAGCAGCCTGGGAAAACAAATGGAATCTTGCGTTCACGGATGCACTTGGTAAAAAACTTGTTCGCCGAACGGTTGTAAAACACTTTAAAGCAGTGATTGAAAGGGCAAACATTCCACCAGATGTTCGCTTTCATGATCTGCGTCACAGCTTCGCAGTAACCTCATTGTACTCTGGCGACGACGTTAAAACAGTGCAGGCTAGGCGTGGTTGATTTTCTGCTCATTCAAATCGTAGCATGACAGGTACGCTTGATAATCACCCTCCACGGGATTGCAGCGCAGACAGTATTCGTAATGCTCCGTTTCTACAACGTAGCCATAATTCTGCGACCAGCCACACGGTATTTTTCCGCCGTTTTCATAGCGAAAGCGACGCATGGAGGAAAAGTCTTTCAGGACCGTTTCCCGCAGCTTGTCCACGATCTGTTGGAGTTCTGCTTTGAACTCCGGTGTGTTCAGTTCTTCACTTCCGCGCGGATGCCAGGTGTGCCAGAACTCCGTGCCGCGTTTTCCGAAATCCATACGGACGTAACCGATCGCACCCATCTGCGCATCCTGCTCTAGTGTCTGGGCAAAGAAAGCGCCCGCTTCCTCCGGCTGCGCTGGCCGGACACGGAATGCGGGCGGATCAGTAGATGTCTTCGTCATCGTCATCCTCCGGCACATACAGCGCCAGCCGCGCGGCATCCGCCAGATGTGCGCAGATAGCAAGAACACCGGTCACGCCAATGATCACGCCAAGTGTAATTACGATTGCTTTTTTCATAATAAAACCTCCATTCTATAATGTCATTTCATGTGTCTGCTTCAGCATATGCAGATCATCCAGAACTGCCTGCGGCAAGTGCTCGTTTCGCACAACATATCCGCGGCTGCACGCTGCGCCGCTGTGCGCATCCAGAAACAGTTGACCGACCGTTTCATAGTCAACTGCATTACATAGCTGTTTTAACGTCGGCGCAACACCGCAATCCATCAGATACTTTCCGATGGACTGCGCACTGCTGCATCCGGGCAGAATGACGTAATCGTCCAGCTGCTCCGTCAGCTGCAAAATGTCCTTTGTGCCGTAAATTTTGTTTGCGTCCAGCATTCCCGCGAATTTGTCACAGTCGACCTCTGACATATGCTCCAGCCGCTCGGCAAGCTGGTTGATGCGTTCCAGCTCACCCTCCGCGGCAAGGTCTATGCCGCGCAGATGTTGACCTAAATTCATGACCTCGCTTGCCGCACCCTGAATCGTGACTGTTTTGGACATCGACTTCAAAGTTTCCAGCGTTCTGTCAACATCCTCTTTTTCTGCGGGAGTTGTCGTAGGAAATGAGAGAAGCACCTGCTTCCCATTTTCGCCCTGCCTTAAAAACAGCGTCACCATGCCATGCCCTCCATGTTTGCCTCCTGCTCCTGATGATACCGCTCTGCCGGATCATCCCGCATCAGTTCCTCCAGCGGCAATGTTCCGTGGTAGGAAACATAGCCGCGATCTACAAATACGCCGTCCTCCTGAAGCATCCGTTTTACGCCGTAATCACCATAGTTATAGAAAGCTTCAAGATTCTCGTCATATTCGTAATGACCGGACTGTTGTATCATGTATTTTCCAAGTTCCTCCGGCGTGTGGACACCCGGCGCAAAATCAAACTGATCCAGATTTTCAGCCAGCTGACGAATATTTGCTGCGCACGCCGGCTTCGCCATCTGGCAGACCGCGCCGAGCTTCACGAAATCCTGTTCCTTGAAATTTGAACACGCATGGCATAGCCGGTTCAGTTCAAAGAGCGATTCGTGTTCAAAGTCCAAAGCGCAATCGACCTCGTCCGGAAAGCGACTGCCTGAAAACAGGATCTGCATTTCGCCGCAAGAGGCGATCCCGGCACGAAGCATCGCGCGTTCCAGCTTGATCCGGCTTGCCGGAAGCTGCACCCACTCCTGTTTCTTTGGAGCATCTTCACCTGTAGCTCGGATTTTCAGCTCCAGGATGCAGCTTTCTGGCATCCAGATCGGAGGCAGATGCTTGCGGTCATATGCCTGCTCCAGCTTGATGCCGTTGTCATACACAACACCGTATCTCGTTACATAGC
>ERZ1026915.192-NODE-192-length-32907-cov-13.917204_pt1 | contig 32907 bp, 20 predicted proteins | sample MGYA00519466_ERZ1026915 | MGnify/ENA primary metagenome ERZ1026915 (study PRJEB26926, sample SAMN06164884) | human gut metagenome | biome: ENVO:00009003; feature: ENVO:2100002; material: ENVO:00002003 | host: Homo sapiens | place: USA | collected 2012 ... | reverse complement strand
AGTCTCGTGGGCTCGGAGATGTGTATAAGAGACAGACAATATCCCTTTCTGATATATTTTTCAATCTTATGCTATATCTATATCCACCAAGAATCCTAAGGTCATTTAAATTAGCTATCTGACATAGCATAAAACCTAATACAGGGAAATCATTAAATATTGATATATGTTCATATTTACCAGTATTGTTATTGACATGTTTTATTTTGTTTATGATTAATTCATAATCATATTCCATTTCTCTATCAGATTGTATATCAAATCCATAATAATCTTTATTCCCTTTAACGAAATCGTCTATATGGCATATGTAGGACGATCGAGCTGCCAACTGATTCAATTTATCAGGCATGATAATTTTCAAAGACCCTATTTCGTTGGATTCGGACGTCAAAATTCCATTACTATTGTTCGTGGAATCATGAAAAAGATCTACATTTGTATTCATAATAGAGTATTTATTCCCATCCGTCCGGGATGGATAGATGGGAATGCAAAAATAGCCAATCTGATTGTTTTAAGCAATCGACTGGCTATTTTTTGTCATACTATATCAGTTATCTTCCCCTGTCAAAGTACCAATTAGCGTCCTCTCCAGACTCGTCCTTATCCCTGCCTCCTAAGAAGAATCCCATCGTCATGCCGTTGGTCATCAACCAGTAGTCGGATGTCTGCTTAATATCCCTAGCCGTCTTGATATTATACCATTGCTTACCGAACGAGAATTTCATGAGCTGCCTCCATAGCTTGCTCTCTCCCTTATACACGCCGGTCTGGACGGTAGCGAACGGATCCCAGTTCCGAGGATCGGTGAGATCGCCTAACTTCCGGGCCGTAACCAGCGGATCTTGCAGCATATCTATGGCGTTAAGCTCCATAAACGGGGATGTCTGGGAAGCGATCTCATTGATCGTCCTGAATCCTATATAGGTAATGAGCTGCCCGAACCAACTATCTTCATTATCCTCCCTGTATCCCATCAACGCCCTTCCTATGGCCATCATCGTGGCGAATACCGCCATATTGATAATCGATCTCTTGATATTGATCTGCTCGTAAGGGGTAAGCTTATCATACTCTTCCTTAAGCACGTCATATGCCTCCCCCATCCTGCCCTCGGACATCGATCCATAGACATTACCGGCCAGTCTCCATAACGTTCTCATATATCCTTCCTCAAACTGGTTGGTCTGGAAATTGAAACCAGCTTTCTTATACGCCCGCTGTACGGCCAATATAAACCATCCACGGTGAGGCAGCACCATATTAAGGATAGCGTTCCGGCTAGCCCCCACCCGGTTCTGCTCGTTCAAGGCGCCGTCACAGATCTGCACCATGCTCCTGACCCTACTTGACAAGGTGGGTATATATCGGTCTATAATATCCTTGTTAGCCTCGTTCTTAGCAACGATCTTTCCATCCTTGACATCTACCATGTTCCACATAGAATAATCCCTTAAACGCTCCCAATCACGTTTAGCCTCGTTAGCGGACATATTTCTGTCTTTCATCATCATCTCCTTGAAATTGGAGTATGACCAGAACTGACCCTCGTATAGGCGGGTATCATCCATGACCGAGATAATGACCTGCGGATCCAACGGGGAGTTAAGAACCTCCATCATCTTAAACGGCAGATCCCGGAAGAAGGTTCTCCAGATCTTGTTATACGCCGCCGATCGTACACGGTTGCGGACATTGAATACGCCTAGAGCCTCTCCAACGACATATAGCTTGTTGGTACGGTTTATATTCCCGATCTCCGACACGTACGTACTTAATTGCTTCTGAGATTCCCCATAGGCGTATTTCATGGAGTCCTTGCTTATATACTGCCCCACCATACCTTCCAAAAGGAAGTTGGCCTGCCCGGTAAGGGCGCCGGTAGCTGCGACGAACGGGGAGAAGCCTAGGTTGGATTTGGACACGAACTTAGTAAACATAAGAGCCAGCTTATTAAGATCGACCTTATAATTACCTATATTCCATTCCGCCCGCTTATTATTTATCCTGACGTCATAGATACTGGCGTTAACCCAATCTTGGAACATCCTATAGGCATGCGTCGCCTCTGGGTTCTTACCGCCGTCGTATTGCGTCTCCAGCATCATGTTCCTGTATCCCATGACATCATCCAAGGCCGCCCTCTTATACTTGTAAGAGGTCGCTTGTAAGGATAACATGGAATAGGAGTAGGCGAAGTCATGGGACACGTCATCGGCGTTCTCCAACTTACTAAGATAGTATTTGGGGATCATACGATATTTGTTATCGTTCTCATCAATCCCTCCTAGGTCTTGCCCCTGACCATGTATAGGGTCATCCACCCTCTCGCCAACGATATCACGTACGGCGTTGCCGATGGCCGCCTTCGGGTCAACCCCGGCCTGCACCATCCTCTCCACGCCGCCCTTGGATATCTGTGGTATTTGGTAGATGTTCCGGAATCGCTCATCATAATCCTCCATAGCCTTACGGCTTATGTTAAGCAGCTCCTTCCTCATCTCCCACTTATCCTTATTGATCGTAGCTTCCTCCCCCTCGTTGGTAATACCGTATTTCTTGAAGAAAGCCTCGTTCTTGTACTTATCGAACCTAGGCGTATGATATCCATAACCCAGATCGGGATTATAATTAGGATTACGGAAAGAACTCTCGGCGTCAGCCTCATCAAGCCACTGGTTATTGATCGTCAGATCGATCATATTAATATCAAACCCGAAACGGAATACGCTCTCTTCCTTAGATATACCATTTTCTATGGCATCAAAGAACTCGGATACCTTATACGTACCGTTATTTATCTTCCTAACGAAATCAGAATATCCCTTGGGAGAGTATCTCCTCATATAAGGATACAGCCGGGTCCTGGCGTACTCGACAAGGATCTTATCAGTCTTACCCATCGCTATGTCGTTAGCTAGCTTATTATCGAAGTCAGGACCGTATTTCCTTCTCAAAAACGATACCTCCACGGTCGTCCATGACGGTTTTTTCCGAGATAACTTGGCGGCCATCCTATCCACCTGACTCCGGGAGCGGGCAGACATATGTTCCTTGGCGAATTTAATCTCATCCATACCCTTGTCGTATGCCATGGCATCCCTTAAAGCGTTACGGTAAGAATCCGTGACTCCACTCTCCACCGTATCAGGCATATCCATCTCAATAGCCTCAGCGGAAGCGGCGGCGTTAATAACGCTCTTAGCCTCAGCCAGACGATCATATAACTCGTTTATCTTTCTTAATGAGGCGGATCCACGTAACCTATCGAAATCATATTCCCCGTATCTCGTGCTATCCCGGTACTGGATAAGCAAGGGCCTTAGCTGGTCATTGATCTCGTTTATTGTCGCCATCGCCTCCTCTACCTTCTCTATCCTTGATGATGATACAGATTGCTCCGTGATCTTATCAACCAGATTCTCGTAATAATCACCCTCCTCGGATCCCCACATATCCTTGGAGAAGCCAAGATAACCGCCAGCTAGCAGGAACTCAAACGCAGCCTTGCCGCCCTCGGACCGCTCTATCCCACGAAGTATCTCCTTGAACTCGGCGGAAGCCTTACGACCCTCGTTGGTATTCCCGAACTCCTCGGCCCACGCCTCGTCCCATGCCTTGATCTCCTCGGACATCATCAGAGCCTCGGATCCCTCTTCCTTTGGTGTCCCATCGGAATACCACTCGCTCTTGGCTATAGCCCTATCACGTAAGATATCCAGATAAGATCTCCAAGCTATAGGATCGGATTGAAACGCCTTCCAATCGACCTTCCCGTTCCTCACGAACTTATCCATAGCCACATACCTGCTCCTGCGGATACGGGTCATGAAATCGGACGTGGCTTGCGATACCCTACGACCCAGTCTTTCCTCGACCTTCTTATCAACTTTCTCGATCTTATCGTAATAAGCCTGCACCATAGGTTTCTCTCGGTTCTCATCCAACCACCTATTTATCGCGTCGAGATATCGTTGCTGATCCTCGAACGTCATGTCCGAAATATCAAAATTCTGGATGGTAGGTTTGAATACATGATATACCTCCTTCGTAATAGGCTTATCCCCGTCATATCCTACTATGTCGTCACGGGTCTTCACCTTAAGGCCTCTATCGGATAGAAGAAGATCGATAAGCTGTTTCTCGGTCTTACCCATAACATTCTTAAGATCATATATATCGATAATAGCCTTAGCCTGCTCGGTCCTGTATAGTAAATCGTATTTGGCGAAATCACGGGACGAATCAAGGTAATCAGAGTTCTTACCGTTTATCTTCTGTATAAGATCCTCATTATCCTTTATCCCCCATCCACGCTCTTTCATCATCTTCGTCATCTTATTGATATTAGCCACGCCCTCAACATGAGCGTCGTTATAAGCCTTGGCAAGACGTTGCCCTAACATGCCTAAGATAGCGTTCCCGCTATGTTCTAACGTCCCGAAAAACCGGGACATGACATTGATATCCTTATGGATGTTATTTATCAACTTCTTTATCCCATTCCAATATCTTTCCGGGATATTAAACATCCGGAGCTGTCCATCCAGCCAATCCTCGTTACGATCGCTACGAAGGGCGTTTATATCAGACATAGATGTCTCAGCCATCCGCAATATATCATCCATATCCTCTACCATGCCAACCTTGTTGTTGCCATAATAATCCGCCGCCTGATTATTGACGAATCCACGAAGATTCCTGATTAACGGTACTATCTCCCCATATACGTTATCGATAACCTGTATCGTCTCATAATCCAATCCCTTGTCGCTCTTACGCAAGCTACTGGCGACCGTAACCAAATACTCCACCTCAGCCTTGGCGGTCGCTATGACACTCTTGGTGGATAACAGGTTGTTGTTTTTATTAAGCTCACCCCCGACTTGTCTCACCTTCTCGCCTATATCACGAAGAAGGGAGATACTCTCACCGATCCTCTGGCTTTGGCTTGATCTCATCCTCTGCAATCTGGTGTATAGCCTTTCCAATGACCTACCGTTCTTGATCAACTTATTAGCCACGTCAACGTCCGATAACGAGTACATGAGATGATCGCTATCCTTTAGCAGAAGCACGTCAAAGGCGCTTGGATCATCAGCTAACGCCGACTCCTTTATCCTGTCAAGTACCTTATTTAAATCCGATCTTTGGCTGGAGAAGAAATTACGTATAGCTCGTACCATCCTGCCAAACAAGGAGAGCTGGGCGTCCTCGGACGAGGTCAGATCCTCTACCGCCTGTTCCATGCCCGGCACGAACCGCTGGGCCAACGTCTTACCTAGGATCTCCCGCTTCACCATCCAATCCAGCTCCTCTCCTTGGTATTCCTTCCCATACACCTCATAGTAACGACCGGCGAAATGATTCCATAACGACGTGCCAACAACAGAATCCAGCACCTCGTCAATCTCCTGCTGGTTACGGTAAGTATCGACCAAGAAATGAGCCACCTCCTCATTGAGATCCTCTACTGTAGCCCCCTCAGCTAAGGCGATAACACCATTAGCCATGTCAGATAAGGCCCTAGCCGAAGGATCCACGCCATTACGCATCTTATACTTATCCATATACTCAGACATACCCATCACACGGATACCTAACGTGGATAAGATATTGGTAATATCGGTTCTATTCTGAAGATCCTCCGCCTTCTCGTTCTCGATAACCCCACGGACATTGCTTCCGTACAAAGCGTTATCCTCCATCATCAACGACAAGGCTAGCTCCATGAATCCATCATACTTGTTATTAAGCTCCTCAAACTTGCCTTGCCTTAACATACCCTTGATCTCCGATCTGCTTACCGTAACCTTCTCCCCGGACGTAGTGATAAGATCAAGATCATTACTTACCTCCGTATCAAAACCTATAGAACCCAATACGTTCATTTCGGAGGACTGACTTCCAAATCTATTTTTAAGGCTAGAGAAGGCATCCATAGCGTTATAGATCTTAAGACCATCAGAATTGCCGGCTCCAGTAAGATAATATCTATCCCCTAGCCTTATACGCTCCCCACTCAACATACCTTTCTTGATAAGGTAATTAACAAACCCTCCACGAGTGCTTACATCTGAGTTTGAGCTAATACCAAGGACCGGGATGAATGACTCACTGTTATTAAGGGTTATGGAGGAAGAGCCAAAGGAGATATCAGCCGTACCGGACGGGACGTCGCTCTCCTCGACACTGCCGGCCAAGAACCCGGCCTCGACCCGCCCACCGGACGATCCTTTTATGGCGTTGGCGTAAGAGTCGTATATCTTGCCGTCATCCGATCTAAAGAACAGGCGAGGCTCACCGGAATCATATACCAATCTTGAAGATGGAGGAGTATAATTCTCAATATCATTTAAAGGCAAGACATTGCCAGAAAATATGATCTCCCCGTCTATACTTCCGCCCTTCACCCTAATATTAGGTCGTTGCCCGGTAAAAGCGCTTTCCACGGCCTTCCATAACATACGAGCTGTCTCCTTAATATCTATATTCTCCCTGATAGCCCTTATATCATCCCATGACGCCTCTTTCAGTATCGTATCGCCAATATTATCCTCGTTTATGGAATCCAAATCCACCTCCTGTACCGTAGATGTATCTACCACCGCCATATCATTGACATCACCTACCTCTCCGGAAGTAAGATAAGCCACGACATTGTCGCTATTCCCAAGACTTCTGGCCAACGCTGGGGCATCCATGTCGCTTATGGCGGACAAGACCTTAGCTGACATAAGCTGCCCCCACTCGCTAGCGTTAAGTTTGGCGCTTATGGATCTGGCGGCCTCCTTATTCCTTGGTACGGATCTCGTCCAGTTCCCGAACTTAGACCTAAACTTATCGTTATAAATAGTCATATAAGCTTCAGCGGCCTTATTAAGGTCACTTACGGCGGCTATACCCGCTATCTTATCGAACAAGGTGGATACCTCGCCGGAAGGGGTCAAGACACGGGTTATCTTACCCTCCTTATTTCTTTTAATTACGCAACTCGACATAACTTCATGTTTTTACAAAGATAAATAAAAAGCCCCCACAAAAGAGCGGGGGCTAATATCAAAACGCAAGAAGATGATTATAATATCATCCAATCGGTAGCCAGCATGTCAGTCTGAGATGCCGGCCAAACAAAAAAGGGGAAAAAGATCGTATCTGTGCATCCTTACCCACGTACAAAGAGCGATGGTAGTATAACCGTCGTTAAAGGACACAGACGATCTACACCTTGTAAGTGTAAACATAAAATGTGATTCCCACCGGGAGGAACATCCTCCCAGTTTTTCAATCCAGATACCTAAAGAGCTTTTTACCTAAGTAAAAATAATCATTATTCTTATCAACTTTTCCCTGACACGACATCCGATATGCATTTGGCACACCACCCTACCATATAAGATATAGGCTCTTGATTGTCAGCATGAAACTTGACCCCTAACTCGCTAAGAATATCCATAGAGACATGAAACGCCTCGTGAGAGATCATAGACAGATCGACATCTTTGTCATCTATCCACACGACAACCAGTTCCCCGTATTTACCGGTATCCTTAAATCTCACCATAGGGAAAGTAGTCATGGTTGGTTCCGATCCCTCTTCTATCTCAATCTCGAACTCAGAGCCATTCCTTGTCGTAAACCTGTCTATAACATCCTTCGGCTCACATCCTTTCATCACGAACAAGCTCCTCGGATATATCTTAGGATCAAACTCATATACTATCTTATCCATTTTCTTTTCCCCATTCTTTTTAATATTATGTTTCCCAAAAATAGGATCACGTGGATCCTCCTTTGGATTATAATTAAAAATCTTATCAGTTAATTCTTTAAGTTGATTATTCATCTCCATAAGTCTTATAAAACGATCATTCGTGTATGCCTTAAACTCATAAACAGGCAACCCTGAATAGCTGGATATATCAGCGGAAGGGGATACGACTATAAAATCCCCATCATTAATAATTATATGCGTATCATCACGCTCCACGGAATAATATCCATTTTTATCTATAACAGATATGCCAAAGCGTTCTATAGCCTTATTGATATTCGCAATATCATATGGATGAAATTTGAATGCCTCCACATTTAAAGAATATATCATAGCTCTCTTAATCTTTCTATTACCTCAAAACACATCTTACACTCAATCCTACGATACAACTGCCTTACGCCATCTATCGTAGTCCAATAACGACCACCCTCACGGTGTAGAAACTCGCTCATAACCTTAGTGTCAGCCACATCGTGTAGGTCGTATGAGTCAAAACATAACTTACATATATCGTCAAGATCAAAATAAGCAACCTTATTATACGATATACAACGGATTTGTCTCCCATCAGGAATCTGAACATCGAAAACATCTATCTTCTCCATATTAAAAAACAGAGGGATGCCGATCCCATCACAGACCGGTATCCCTTATAATAAATTAGCGACGAAAAGCATGGTGATGGACATGCGCCACAAATGTAATTACAAAATTCGTAAAAACAAAATATCAAGGGCAATCACCCGTGCATTCGCATGGAGCATCGCTTTTCAAAACCCCATATACCCGATTGTCGCTAGTCAGCCATCGTTTGCCGTCGCTCGTGATATAAGCCTGCCGGCATCCCTCCTGATTCACCGTAAGCGTCTTCTTAACACCTTTTGGAGTTGTTATCTTCAGCTCAAGAGTCCGATCAAGACCGTTGTTCATCACCGAGCCAAAGGAAACGGGGGCGCTTCCGGCCCCGGACCCCGGACTGACGGTCAGAGGCTGGTCCGTTACCTCGCCTACCCCGTCCTTCCAATTAATATTCAAATCATTAGCCATAGTTGTATTATTTTTGTTCTATTGCAAAGATAGCAAAACAAATAAACCCCAACCGGCTTAAGTCGATCGGGGTCTGAGTAAGCGAAAAGAAACTGATTATCGTCCCATCATTCTCGATACGGTTCTAGCCGCAGCTTGTGCCCATGTCCAGCTGTCATTAGATGTTACGTTAACCGTCTGTTGAGCACCATTTACATCCAAGTTAATAACCTCCTTGTCAAGCTCGATAGTAGAGTCTCCCATGGCTTGCGTTACCGTCACGTTGGCTGTCTGGCCACCAGCGGCAGTTACCTTCAATGTAGCTGTCAGTTCCTCGATCGTGACGTTGACCGGTACGTCCGAGATCGTGATGCTCCAAACGAACTCGCCAGCGGCTCCGGGATCGTCGGCGATAATCGCTCCGTTAGCCGTAGTCTTTCCAGCCGCCGTGTAGTTAGCCGGGAGCTGTAACGTAAGCCCGTTCTCCTCAGCCGGCGTGACCGAAAATGTAAGCCTAGTACTGTTAGACTTACCGGTGATGGTAACATTACCACCTGTCTTTTGTACGGAAGCGTTAGGGCTGTCTGATCTTACCGCCTCAGCAGCCGCTGCCTGATTAACTACCAACGCCTTCTTAGCCCCGCCGTTCGTGGTGACTGCAAGGTTGATAGTGCGTCGAAGACGACCGGTGTGTTTCTCACCGGAGAAATTAACCACCTGATCTCCTGATCCTGATACCGGGTCGACGGTTAAGAAACCAAATTTTTGTGATGCCATATTCAAATGATTTAAAAAATGTCTTTTTATTATGCCAAAAATAATCTATATTTAATTACACGCCAAATATAGGGGGGGTAGATACGACTAGCCCTGTACAACCTCAACATACAACCCTACTAAGTCCTTTAAATTATGACTAAGAGGAGTTCCACTATCCCTTGTGCATTTATACACGTCAGCGTTCTGAATGTAATATTTATCCTTAAATATCTCCATAGGAGGGAAATAAGGGATAGGATCATCTATAGTCCCGGCATGCTCCTTATCAACGACCTTGTATAAGGAAGCCGTATTTAGTCCGGGTTCCCATTCCTTTGATAATGTATGTTGTTGAATAACCTCATAAAGGATATCCGTATCGTCCTTCACCACCCTGAGACAGAATCCGGCATCCACCGACAACCCGAACTCCGCCCTTTCTTGTCCCCATATAGGGAATAGGACCTTAACATCCAATTTATCGTTAGAGGATAAGGATAAGTCTTTATTATTAACCACCATTCTAGAAAATTTTACAGCCACCCTCTGAGGATCAGAGGCGTCCTTCTCCTTCGCCTGTTGCTGGACGTATGCTGTGGTGACACTTATCTTGTCTGGATATCCGGATTGGACATCAATAGCCCTTACCTGCTCTACGGTAGTGGCTAGATTGATCTGCTTTTGCTTGTCCCCTAACGCCGACATAAGATCATTATCATACTTATCCATCATCCCGATCAAGATCTTGCCTTCCGTTATATCGAATTCCAGACCCATGATCGTTATCTTGCCAGCTATAGCCCCATCAAACAAGGCGTTACGTCTATCATGTTCAGGAATATAGATATTCTGATCATCCAAGAAGAACTCATATAGATTTCCGATCTCATAAGTTCTTATCTCCTCGTATTTAACTGATTTCTCCTCATTAAGAAGCCTTGACTCATCCAGCTTAGCCTCGATAATCTCCTTGACAGTAGCTTTAGGATTAGCCTCCTTGAACGCCAGTTGCTCCTCCCCAAGCTCTATCCATGGGGCGGGAATACCTTTGGAGTAATCATCATAACTATAGCCCTTGGCGTAATTATCGTCAAGAGGCTCATCTTGAACCAACATCTTGGGATATATCTCCCTGTTTATATATGTAAAACTCATAGCTTATTAATCTTGTTCTTTAACGGCGATGCTATACTTGCCTGAAGCGTAACACCAGATATTTATCTCGAAAGGCTTGTTAGCTGTAGTGGTTATAGAAGTACCACTCATGCTTACATAAGCTCCTGAATTTGGTATGGCTTGAGTAAAGGCCGCAGACGGGACACACCTGATCATCAGCTCCTCTCCTATCTGCATACCTGACGCCACGGATAGGATGGTAGCCGCTGATAGCGTGGCCGTGATACTTCTCTTGCTAATAGGCAGGTTAGCTAATGTCGTGACCGTATTAACTCCTATAAGCCTGTTCATGGTCTTCTTGTCAGCCGCCGCCATCAACCCGTTAGTAGACTCGTTGGCTACGGCGTATGTCGTGTTAGGAGGTGTAGCCCAAGTGCCATCTCCACGCATGAAACTGGATGTACTACCATTAAGCTGTCTCAATAAGCCGTTAGCTGTAGTAGAGGCTAATCCGTATGTGGTATTGGTAGGCACTACCCACGTTCCATCACCACGAAGAAAAGATGCCTGCTTGCCAGCGGCTGGGGCCGGTACCAATCCCGCAGCACCAGCCGCCGAGGCCGTAGCCGCCTTCATATTGGCGTAGGTAGTATTCGTATCCTTATAATAGGGGATACCACCGACAATAGGACAAGCCGTATATCCAGAGGCGTTTGTCACGGTACTGCCGTTCTTGACCAATCCTGTGGACCCGTTAGCTCCTACAACACCATACGTTGTATTAGTATCCGTCCAAGGCACGTTGACATACATCTTACCACTACTATCCAGCGCTACCGGATAATTCTTCCCGTTAGCCGAATACCCGATCTTAACAAGACCCAATTTATCGCTTGTAGCTTGGGTATAAGTCGTGTTATTATCAGTCCAAGGAACATTCACGTACATCTTACCATTAGCCAAAAGCACAGCGTAGTTCTTTCCATTAGAAGCATAGCCGATCTTAACCAATCCTAAGGTGTCGGCCGTGGCTTCATTATACGTGGTGTTATTATCTGTCCATGGAACGTTAACGTAAGCGTTGCCGGACGAATCCAGTTGCACCTTATAGTTTTTCCCGGAAGTCGTATATCCTACCTTAATACCGCCAAGAACGGTAGCGGAGGACGTGGGAGGGGCGAAGGTACTTGGTTTGCCCGTAACCCCGAACCAAGGCACGGAGGAAGCCTGACTGGCCGTGTAAGGCTCATACCCATCCTCACTGCTTAATTTAGACTCGTCTTTTATCAGATACATCTTACCTGTAGACGTGACCTTTACCGTATCACCACTTTGAGCCGTAGCGGTGGTAAGGGCGAATCTAGCCGTATCATCAGCTACCACGATCAATCTCTCCAAAGCCGCCTTAGGTAACCTATCTATGCTGATGGTTCCGGACGCGATCTTAGAGGCATCAAAATTGACCAATGTCGTGGAGATAGTCACGTTGCTTCCGAAGTTCGATGAGACACTACCGGTAACAGCCCCGGACAGCGCTATGGTCCTAGCCGCCTGTAGTTTCGTGGCGGTAGGGGCATTATCCGTCTTAAGAGCATATTTGGTAAGATCAATATCATTAGCCTTATCCAAAAGCTGCTCTATCTGATCACCATTGTATTTACCTTGAAAATCTGCCATATTACAATTATTTTTTTTCAAATATAGATATATGTATCAACCCAAAGAAATCGAGGGGGGGGTAGATGCGGGCAGGCGTTAGAAGCCGCCGTCCCCGTGCAGGAATCCGCTACGGAATATAATAGCCTTGTCTTTAAGTTTCTGGACAGACTCCCATTCCCATTCACCCTCACAAGGTCTTATGACATATTTATTGCCCCAGATCTTGAATTTCCGTTCAATAACAAACATCTCCTTATCATTAAGGACATGAAAGATACTCCCGACAGGGAAATACTTATCAGTTCTCAATATAACTCGATGATGTCTCTCGTCATATTCAGGATCGCCTACGATACGTGCCTTATAAAACTGAAAATCATTCAACGTCTGATCCACTGGCTCTATCCAATAATACCCCTTACCCATTGCAATTTGTATTTAATTATCTATATTTGCGATGTAGTAACTCATAATGTTTTAAGTAATTTTCAACCAAAGGGAGAGGGTGTCCGTGAGGATGCCTTTTTTCATTCCCGCCCACCCTACCATGACAAAAAGATCTACCTCGAACAAATGTAATCATAATAAAGCTACGGTCAAAAAGAAACCCTATCGGTATTCTATTGCCGACAGGGTTCTCCAACGTTGTATCAAACTAAATCATATCACTCCATTTGATTGTGTCACCGACGAAGCACCGCACCGCCAGATACCTTACAAACGCCGCCCCTTCAGGGGCGTCAGGGTCTTCCAGAGAAGTCATACCTACCTGACCGGCCACCTTATCAATAGCGCCTTGTACGTTACAGATAGCGTTTTGTAATTGAGAGGTAGAACAGTTAAGGGCGTTAGAGATCTGGTCGATAGCGCTTCTGTTACCTTGGATAGCCTGCATCAGTAACTCACGACCATAGTCGTTGTTCAATTGAGCCGGAAGACCGTTAGCGCAACATTCATTGCCATTGCCAAAGCCATTTCCGAAGCCACGTCCGCCCCACAACCAGAACAGGACGATGATCCATAACCACCAGCCGTTGGCTCCTCCGAACTGGTCTTGGTTGTTACGGCCGTTCATCAACGCCGCGACTAGATTCGGATCCATCTTATTTCCACCCAAAAGGCTGGTAAACATACCCGGAATCATAGATAATAAACCGTTAGCGGCGCTACCGCTCCCGGAACCCATGCCGTCTAACAGCACGATTTTGTCTCCACTTGTACCCATGTCTATTTATTTTTGAATTAATAATAAACCCACCTGATGGCGGGCGTTACAAAGTTCAAAAATTAATAATCCTGGGATCGTGATATATGTCACCATCAAGGCACGTCATGTCATGCAATTGGTATTAATAAGAACCGGTACAAGACAAAAATCCGGAACGTATCACTACGGCCCGGATTCATGCAAATCTATAAATTCAATGTTTCAATGTTCGAAAGAAAACGTCTCACGACGTCAAAGAGAGATTAACTACACGAAAAATCTCGCATCAACTTATTTGTATTAGCAGTGTATTCATTAATTATCTTACTGGATGAGGGATTATCCTCTACCCTTGATAGACGGTTATCGTCACTTCTTACCGTAACGTCACCTATCTTTCGTACCATACTATCCTGATATGATGATGGGTCCGAATATATAAAATTATCCACGAAGCTATATATCCCGCCATTAACCGTCTCGCCCACCTTCTCATATAGACCAGATTGGAAAGACACGAAATCATCATACCTTCCACGAGCCAAGAACAAGCCGTCCGGTCTCGCCTCGACACCGCCGTTGACCTCCCGGAGCAGGCCCGGATTCCTTTGGTATAGATATCGATAAAAACCGACATCCATCATCCTATCCTGTCTATCCAGATAGAAAAGATCCCTCATGCTGCTGTCGCTGGACTCGATAGCCACGTCAAACAGAAGATCCCTTACCTGACCTTCCGGCAGCGACATCTCTATGTTTTTTAACGTACCTCTGTCATGGTGGTTCAAAGATACATTATAAAATCCATTAAAATCAAGGAAACGTAAGACATTATTATATAAATCCGATTTTTTTAACCTTTCCTTGATCTGGATCTTCCTCAACGATGTACAGGATTTGATAAAATCCCGATCCTTTCCCTGCCTAGCCTCGTATCTCCCGAACTCCCGATCAATATCGACATCATCCATCTTAGGGGTTACGGGATGCTGGTATATCAATCTGGTAAGGATCATGTTCTCAGTATTCGAGGATGAGATGTTGGACATAACTAGCTTCTTTATGTTATCCTTGACCACGCCAATATCGGAACGGGAAGCCCCTGCGGGAACCACGCCAGCCGGCAAGTACGAGGGCCGCTCTATCCCGATATCGGCCAACATCTCATAGGCCTGATCGGTGTCGGTTATCGGGGCTGTGTTGTGGTACGTATTCCTACCCATATACAACATGCTCCTATCATACATATCGGAAGGGGATGTATTCCCGGACCTTACATACACCATCCTATCACCGGTAGAATAAGTATCCTGAACCTCGTATATCGGATTCCCTTTTCCTGTTATCCTATCAAGATCGGAGATAAAGCTATCGTATACCGAATTGCCGGCCTGTATGGAAGATAACATGACATCCAGCGACGCCATAAGATCACGGATATCCTCCGGTCTGGATATAACCATCTCATCGCTGATCGCCTCGCTTATATCCACGCCCATGTCGGCAAGATCCATAGCTATGTCATACAGACGTCCGGAAACGTCCTTGATGTCCTTAAAATCATCCATGTCGATTATCTCCCCAACCTTATCCCTTAGACCCTTCATATCCTTAGGCATACTGATATACGGTGTGGTACTATTGAAGTACGAGTCGGTAATCGTATTTCCGTCCTGACTCCGAACCTCCATACGGGTCATATTACGATACGTGTCATACATCCGATCTGCGTAATCCTGATCATCCTGATACCGGAGTGCCAAGGAAGGGTATGGGATGGAGGCGAAAGCCTGATCGAACTCCCGGCGGTCACTGATACCGCCTACCGCCCTCATGATCGTATCCCTTACCTCTATTGGATTCAAGCCCCTTCTCTTTCCTAACGAGTCATATGTATCCTCATATATCATATAATCATCACCAAGGCCTGACTCGGAGGACAGGAAATACATATCCTTCTCATTAAGATTCCCCTCAGACATAAAATCGACAACCCTCCTCATCATATCCCTTACCCGCTCATACGCCGATCGGTTGGTCATGATATTATCAATCTCATCGGCGTCATACATCCCGGATCGCTCAAGATTGTACCTATTGAGAAATATATCACCACCGGAGAGGAAATTGGATATGATCATATCATTAAGATCGTTGATATTATCGACTCCCAAGGAAGTAAGGGTGTTGTTGATATCCTTAACCTCATCGGCCATGAAATTGCCAGCGAAATAGTTCTTCCGCTTGATAAAGGACATGACATCATCATACCTAGGTTCCCCGTTACTATCCAAATCATATTCTGATGGCATGGACATCCAGTCGCCAAAGAAAGACACGAAGTCGGGGGAGTAGGCCGTACCCCAGACCGATAAGGCCTGCCTCTGGTCGCCAAGCACCTCCATCGCCCTTTGGTATAATCCGGATGGTTGGTCGTTCGGGGCAAGGACATTATCTATCCAACCCTCCTTATTTTTTATAACATAACAAGATCTACCCATAGCTAAATCGTTTTGTTACAAAGATATGAAAATCCCGCCTACTCTCACGAGCGGACGGGAGCCAAATAACAATAATAACAAACCTTATGTTTCTATTGAAAAGTACAAATCATTTTGCCGATCCTCACGGACAGGCAAAAAACTCAATCCTAAATAACAAAAAAATGAAACTTATCGTTTAGCGAAAATATCTTTATCTGATCTACTCAGAACCCTACCTTTCAATTCCAAGAACCTAGGCATCCATTCCCCAGATATCTTAGACACGATCCACTGGAATCCCTTGGGAGTTACATAAACAGTGTTAGTTCCATAAAACTCATCGTCATCACGATATCTGTAACGAGCATAACCACGATCTATCATCCTTTGGGATAACAACCATCTTTTACCGGTCTTGGCGAAGAACTTATTATCCTCAAGCAATATCCGGAGATTCTTCTCGGCTATATCATAACCATGAGCCTCTAGCTTTTCCCGAACCTCTCTGATCAACATATCTGTCTCTTGGGCTATTTCGGCTGTCTTAGCAAAATCAACCATAGGAGCCTGTTCTTTGATAATATTATCAGATATCCTTTTGGCTTCCTCTGCCGCTTTCTTCGCCTCATCTAACGCACGCTTCTCCTTTTCCGATTTAAGTAAAGCCTCTAATGCCTCTATATAATCAGATGGAAGTTCATTCTTTGATGGCATAGAATAGGAGCCTGTTTTTCTAATAGAAGGAAGAACCTCCGATGTTACCCATTTTTTGAATTTCTTGGCAGATTCCATCTTAGATGACATAATCAAAGAATACATCCCTGATTCATTGATTAATTTGATCTCCCTAACAGCCTGATTTATAAGGGGGTTTATTTTAAACCCCATTGATTTACAATCACTTGTAAGAATGATAGAATCCTCATCATCAACAAACCTTTTTACAGCGTTCCCTAAGTTTTCATAACCAAGACATCTGGCTATGTCATTACCAACAAACCATGGATTGCTTTTCTCGTCTAATAATACTCTTACATCCCCAAAATCAGGATTCTCAAACAATTTTAAATTATCATCCATAATATAAAACAACGAGAGCCACCAGCGTCCGTTACTCCACTGATAGCTCTCATTTATCGCCTACGCCTAAGCGATATTAATATCTTCTTCTGGTCTAGCAACGGATAGACACCGCAAATATAGACACTTATTTTAAAACAACAAACAAATAGGAGATATTTTTACAAAAAACGTAATCAATTATATTTGTCTATCATATAGACGAAATATAACTATATCTATCCTCCATCATCATCACCACCTTCTTAATATCAGATAAAGTTAATTTCTTTATCTCCATATTCCTGCTATCCATCCTGACGAAAGAGTCCTTGAACTCCTGCTCGGTTATGGCATCTAACCTAAATAGATTGTATTTTATAAGTAACTGGGTTACGTCAAATATCAAGATATTAAGATCAACATCATCTTTCAACTCATTAAGAAGATCACGCATCATATCCTTAATAGCGTCAGTGTCAAGTTCCAGCTTCTCGGCCTCCTTCATCAGCTTCTTGATGATACCATTGTACTCGATTATGATATTAGCGTTATCGTCATCGGTAGGTAGAAGGATATCCATCGTACATTTTATACCCACCTTATCACTAAGCCTTTTGTTGAACTCAGTCATATAATCAAAAGCCTGATCCCTGCTTAATGCGTATGTATGATCAAGCAACTGCTTTTGTCTGACATCGACAAAATAGTTACTGGTGTATAACATCATCAAGACCTTTACTCGCTGGATGCGTAGGTCTTGCATAATTTTCCGGTGTAAAAAAGCATCTAATTGCATAATATAAAGAGTCCCCACCGGGGTCATCACACACCCGACAGGGACCAACTTTTAAATATCTTACTCGTCAGGTGATGGACTGACGCCGCAAAGATAAGTCAAGATATTTAATTTAGCAAGGATTTTCCGCCTCATTTTCTCCGGATACTACGTTACCGTCGGAAACCAAAGACCTATCCTCAGCAGCCTTCGCGGGCGAGGCGGACCCCGATTGGAGATCAGACGGGCTGCCGAACGGGGTCACAACCTCCTCGAAGAACGTCTCATCCCTCCTGATACTCATCCTGAACTTAGGGGCTATGAAAGGATCGTTATTAAGATCGATGTTGATCGTAACGTCATTCATCAAAATATCCTCCTTAGTCCTGGAATCGCCTATCCACCCTCTTACGTCAGTAGTCATAGGCATCTTACTAGCCGCTTCCTTGACAGCCCCTAGCCGTTTCTTGATAACATCCACGTCTCCCGTCAACGGAATCATATATGTCTTATTATCCAACCCGGATCTGGCTATAGCGTTATTAAGATCCATTATATCATCAATACTTACGCCTCCGCCTAGACCTTCCATAATCCTATCAGCCATCGATCCGATCATGGATGAGAATGATGATATATCCTGATTTTTCAATCTTACGGGGTACAGGTAATTTCTTCCATTTCCTGTCTTTATAGCTACAACCGGGATACGCGAATTTTTATAATTACCATACTTGTCCCTAACGATAGCCGTACAGAACGGGAATATGTTATACCTAATATTATCCTTCATCGTAACCTCCCCGTTCTCTATATATCCTACGCTCTCGACCTTACCAACCGTCTCATTGGTAAAGTCATTTTCGGATACCATCAACGTACCATTATCATCACTTATGCTAAAATTAGGTCTTCCCGGCAAAACACTAGTTACTGCACCTACGAACGGTATATCAATCTCGCCAGCGACAGATCCTACATTATCCCTATACAACTCAAAGGCCATACTCCTTAAATCAGCGTTACTTCCTTTTGAGTCCGGGTCATTGGCTCTCAGTACCGAGACGAAATTGCCATCGCTATCCACGATCTTAATAACCATATTATCAACCAGCTCTCTGTAAGCCGACTTAGTCTCATCAGAATTAGGATCAACGGCGTTAAGTCTATTGTATTTATCATACAGTCCCTTGGTGTATGGATCTGACATATCCATCTTAAACCTTACCATATCACCCTTGCGAAGGCTAGCCGCTGCTTCCTGATTCACCGACTCGTTGTTAGATCCAAACGTATCACCCGTATAATAAGGGATAATAGACCCATCCTGCCCCTTGCGATACACCATGAACCAATTGGAGGTCGATAAGGCGGTCTGCCTCCCCAGTATGACACCGGTAGCGTTCTCGAAAGCCTGAGTGTCATCCTCACTAATCATCCATCTTGAATGATTCTTGGACTCAATAACGCTGAACATGTTCGTCCCATCAGTAAAATCCATCACCATCTTATCATCCATAACATATTCACCGGGCGTGACGAGAGCCTTAAGCCCGGATCCCGCCATAAACCTGTCAAGCCTCATCCCTCCTACCTCATAATACATGACCCCACCGATCTCCCTCTTTTGAGCCATCAACACCACCGGATTCTGGGCGGCGTTGACCTCCGTCCTGCCGGTGGCTGTCCCGGGTTCGCTCTCCGTGAGAACATCACCCATAGGTATAGACTTATCGTAATCCTTGACAACCATACTTCCATTATTATACAGCCTCATCCATTCCACGAATTGAAGAAGAGGATCATCAGAATAATTATTAATGATATCAATAGCCTCATTAAGTTTATCCTGATCAACTTCATTCCCGTTGTCAATATCATTCATAAGATCATTGTAAGTCTGTATAGCCCCCTTAACCTGATCCTTATCAAGACCATTAATGTTTATATCTATGATATCATCAATAGTATCTCTGATGTTATTTAAGACGTTATCGTTGGTATTTAACCTATCTATCATTGACCTAATCTTATTAAGCCTAGCTATAGGATTATCGCCAAACCCATTTACAAGATCATTGATACGATCCTTATTATTATCATATATCTGCCTCTCCCTAGGAGATAAGATATCCTCATTACCGTTCCATATCTTTATAGCTATATTATTGATTCTATCATCAGAAGGATTTATGATATCCTCATTATCAGGTACATTCTCAACGATACCGCCCTCATCAGCCTTGATGTCATTCTCCATAGATCTGGCGATCATATGATTATAGGTCTTGAACATAAATGCTTCGTCCTCTCCTATAAGACCATCTTGATAAGCCTTATCTATGGCCTGATCATTGGCATAAAGGGAATTAGCATCAGGATCATCGGTATTCCTGAAATCATACTTGCTGTCATCCTCCTCATAAGTCTTCCCCCATGCGTTCGATAATATCTTCATGAACCCGCGCTCCTGCGCCCGGATGAATCTTCTGTCACGCATACGACGAAGTGACTCGTTTATATTCTTATAAGCCACAAGATTATGACGATACTCGCTAAGCAACGCCATAGCCTCCTTATGATTATCAACCCCACGGATAGATACGGCATTCTCAAAACCGACTATAGTCTCATAAGCTGCCATAAGATCGGCGGCGCTGATCCTTGATTCATCCCTGTTTAATAACAGCTTAGATATATCTGTCTCTGAGTTAACTAACGTAGCTAATCTCCTCTCCAAAGCAATCCTATCCTCCGTCAATTTAAGAAGTCTATCATTCTCATTGGCTAACTTGACCTTATCAGACTCAAGAGCTTCCTTAGATGTGACACTCTGCTGAAGCTTCAAAACATTCTTCTCCATTTTCTGTATATCATCTGTAAGCTTCCTGAGTTTCTCAAGATCCCTACTCGAATCAGGATTAAGACGAGAATATATATCTAAAGCAGATCCTATATCCGTATTGTATATCCTTCCTAACTGATTAGCGATATCATCCAAGTTATCCTTAGCCTCAAGACCGTTATAAGCCATGTTGGAGATATAGGTGTTAAATGATCTATTGGATATACCATCGGTAAGGGAGTCGGCAAATCTGCTGGCCATAGTAAAATTATCAACCTTCTTATTGAACTCACTGATAAGGTTGGACTTATACTCATTTACCTGCTCATCTGTCATATTCATATCGGAGGCTATATCGCTATTAGGTATAGACTCGATGACTGTCTTGAAATTCTCCTTAGTATCATCTAACATCCCCATTTCCTGATCATAACGAAGACGATTGAATACAGCGTCACTAAAAGTCTTATCTACGATTCTAGAATTAGGTATATCGTCAGCGTTATTATCCGTTTTCAAGCCTGATAATTGAGCGTTCAGAGCCATGCTGCCACGAATAGCTTGGACGGCCGCCGAGGTCAAGGCGCCGGCATTAGTGTTGTAGGCCTCCACCATCCCCTTGTTACGGGACATGTCTTGGCTCCATTCCTTTATACCCCCAATAGTCTTTCCACCCATAATCGATCCGATAATCATACCGATACCGATCTCCTTCCATCCTTGGCTAGACCCGTACGTCTCCTTGAACCCATTCTTTATAGCCTCCATATAGCCTATATTCTGCCGGATAGCCATAGGATTGTATCTTGATTCTACCCAATCCTTGGCGGACTTACTAGCCACTCCCTGAAGACCTTCCTCATACAGACCCTCTGACACTGGGCGCTTGATGATATTGAACGTATTTCCGGCTACCTTCTGCCATTTCTTTGGTGTTATGGCTCTTAACGTACCGTTATCCATCCTCTCGGCACCTATGCCAAATATATTGCGTTTTATGAACTTATCCACACCAAGATCCATGCCGAACATATCGCCGAACATAGCTATATTGGATAATGACAATATGCCGACGTTGGCGGCAAATACGGCATTAGCGGCATTGGCATTGTCAGCTCTGAACTTCATGAGCTCCTCATATGGGACTTCCCTTCCATAAGCGTTACGGTAAGACTGCCTGAAATTCTCCTCAGCCTCCATCAGCATGCTTCTGGCCTCGACAGACGCCTCCCACGAGGTAGATGTGCCAAGGAAAGCGAGGGTGTCCAGTCCCTTGCCTATCCTCCGTCCCGTACGGGCGGCCCTAAGGTAGACACCGAACGCTTTCTTGGTATCCGAAGCCGCTTTGCCTATCCTAGCCAAAGCCACACCCGCCCTAGCTCCCGTACGAGCTAAGTTCATCAATCCAGCGCCGGAATATACGGCTAACGATAACATGGCTCCAGCGGTAAAAGCAAGACCGGATAAAAAATCGTTAGACCAGAAATTAGCCGTAGTCATGCTTTGAAGGAAATTCATATCCCGCTCCTCACGATTGTAATAATGAGCAAGACCGTAATCCATCTTCTTGTCCTGATCATCCAACCATCTCGTGAAATCGTTATCAAAAACAGCGTTAAAATTACCTCTGGATACACCGGCGTAAATACCATAAAAAGGCTGAATAACACCACCTAATCCATACAAAGCGGCTTTACCTGCAAATTTCCCCAAACCTCTCATCCATTTCTCAGTCCTACCTTGACTCCTAGATAAACGTGTGTCGTTATCTACACCGGGGATATAAGACTCGTATTTAGGTATCCAAGTACCGCTACTAAGTCGATACCTTGAATCCTCCAACGATATCTCCGGACCAGTAAGATTAAACCTGCCCTTATAGCTTTGATCAGAAGCCATATATCCTAATGGGGACATATGTTTCATATCATCATAATAATTTGTCTTAACAGTATTCTTGATCCTCTCCGACAATGACGGTATCTGGGACTTTGATCTCTCGGAAGCGGAATACGGATCCAATACCGGAGGCAGGTCACGATCCGGTATATCATAGGGATCCGTACCAATAGCCTTTATATTATCTACGTTTATGGTAGGATATCTGTACTTCTCGGCAAGATCCTTTCCGTTAGAGGTATTATTATAGATTTCCATTGTTTCCATTATTTCCACTATTTCCGTTATTCCTGTTTCTTATCTCCTGATCAATCATATCAGCTATGGGCGAGATGAAGCTCTCGAAATCATCAGTAGTAGATCTTCCCTCGCTCCTCCAATACACCTCATTCTCCTTGCTAAGTATCTGTTGCCATGCCATGACCAAATAATACTGCGGGCAGAAGTCGATCTTCCTTGCTACCTCATCAGCATAGTTAACGCCATCCAGATCAATTGAATACAACGGGGTATTACCCTCTCTAGCCCCTCCTTTGCTATATATATCAACATTTATCCCAGAAGAACCATTATTATACTTATATCCGGAAGCCCTTAACTCGTACATAGAAGCGTTATCGAACAACACGTCAGTAGCGATCATCATCTGATTCTTCCTGATATTACCGTCATTTATATTCGTAAACATATCTATATAAGGCATTACCGTGTCCTTGGCCCCGCTAGCGTAAGCGAATGGAGCTACCAACAATGACTTAGCCATCTTCCCATAAGCGTTGTTGCTTGAGCTGGCGAAAGATATGGGTACGACACCGGAATCATAGGTCTCGGACAGGATGCTTACATCCTCTTTGTAGAAAGTAAGTCCATTCGCAGCCAGATCAGCCTCGCTTACCTCAACAACAGATCGACCATCACCTCCATTATTGCCAATGATCTGATAATTACCATCACCTATAAGGGATATGGTAAACGTTATCTTCGTATTGGCATTATCCTTATCCTTAGGAATAAAACCGCCACCACGGGTAAATAGGTCACTAACCTTTATATAATCTTTCTCTTCTTGACTTTTAGACGGATAATCACCGGAGAAGATATACTCACGCTCGGCATACTCATGACGATATTGTCTCAGGTAATCCTCGCCAGCACGTTTAGCGTCATCAGCGATCCTACCTAAATCCCCACGACTCCATTTATGTCTTAATAAATCATTCCTCTCTTTATGAGCCTCATCATATATAGCGGTAGCGACAGCGATCGCCCTGTTATCCCCGGCAAACCTATCTCTTATTTCCTCAATGTGCTTATTCTTACTAGCCCCAGATACGGCAAGAGACATTATAGATTCAATATCATCAAGCGAAAAAGACGTTCCCATTAAATCATTCACACGATCCAATAAGACACCTGATTGACCCGAATCCATTGATACATGAGGCATTTCTCCTTCAACACCGTAATTAATAGTATTTATATTATCATTTAACAAAGAGCTGTAAGCGGACAACTTACTCCAATCATTTAATGTTATATCGTTTATACCATTTATATCAAAAACCTTATCGCCATTGTTATTAATATATCCAAGATTGAATGTGCCGAATCCATAACTAATATCTATACCTGACCCACTGTCCGATCTAGCTTCTCTCTGAATTATAGTATCAATACCATCCAAAACAGCATTGCTCGCCTTATTGAATCCATCATTGATCTTATTATACTTCCCTCTTTGGGTATTTAATCCAAGAAGCTTCAAATAACTATCCTGACCATTGTAATCAAGCAACTCGTTCCTTGACCCTCCATTGGCCTTGAAATAAGCCATGATAACCTGATCGTTATCCATATCCTTGACCACGTTACTATTCTCAGGATCAGACGCCCATGCGTCGATCTTCCTTCTAGCGTCATCTGATAATGACTTAACGAAATTACCCATGCCGGTAGTCACCGCCTTCTCGTTGGCTATGAACCCGTTCATGAACTCATCGCTTATGCTCACATCGTCAAGGTTTGCGCTCTTGGTAACCACGGTAGGCCCGGTCGTGTCATCACCTCCGCCACCTCCATTCTCCGACTTTCCCGATTTGCTGGCTCTCATCAACGCTGCTTTCTCCATGGCTAGATTATGCCTTTTTGTCTCATTAAACTTAGCTCTCTCCATCATCTGCTGATTAGCCTTGAAATAATAATCATCAACACCCAACGTCTCGTATGAGTTATTATAAGACCATCTCAGCCCGACGCCACGAAGGAACTGCTGTCGTACCATGAACATGCCGGCTCGCTCCGGGCTGTAGTTGCTACCGATAACGCCCTCGGCCTCCTCCACGAAATCATTTCTCTGCTTGATAATATCCGCCAGCTCCGACTCCAACTTAGCCCTCTTGGCCTTGTCATTGCCAACGCCCTTTAGCTTGGCTCGTATGGATTCTTCCTTGACACTGAAATCATCAATATACCCTTTAAGGAAATCTGAGGTGCTTTGAACATTAAATAAGTCAGGATTCGTTCTAGCCATATATCTTCCCTCTAATTGCATCTGAGCCTTACCGTTCTCAGATATAGAAGCCATGGCTATATCCCTGACCTGAGCGTAACTCATCTCATCTATATACATCTCACGCATCTCGCCCGTCCTGTTGCCATTGGCATCAGTCACCGGTACATTGACTTTCTTCCCCTTGTTAAGGGAGATGAAATTCTTCATCTTCTCATCAATCTCAGCGTGGTAATCCGTATAAGGGGTATAATGTATAGGATTAAGACGTGTCCCTACCTGACCGTCATTCATCCAAGCCACGGCATCCGCAAAAGCCTCAGCCTCGTTTATAGGACTATACATCTTGGGATTGTTCAGCTTCATATCCTCCATCTTCTCGCTAAAAGCCCGGATCTCCCTAGTACCGGCAATAGCATTCAACACACGGGTATCCAGAGCTTCTCCAAGACGAGCCTGTATGCTTCTGGCTATACCGTCGGAAGCCAAATTAGATTTACGATACACGTTATTCACGTCCTGTATCAGCCCATTTAACCTATTCTGAAGATATTCCCTATCCTGAGGTTTTATAATGTCAGAATTGATAATATAATCAGCATACTCGTTTATAGCCTGCCGATTGGTATCTATCTTCTGCTGCATGTACCCCATCCCCTGCATCATGACATCCGTGTTGTAGGGCGATACATACTTGCCGTAATTCCTTAATATACTATATTGTGAAGCCATCCTTTATCCTTTCTTGCCTTTAGTTACTTCCTGAGCAGGATATAATCTCCTATAACTCAATATATCTCCTTGATGATCAGCGATTAATTGTCCATTGGGACCAATCTTTACATCCCCAAATATAGACCTTAATGTATTCATGGTCGTAGCCGTATTCCACTTCTGCTGGATCTCGTCATTTACGCTATCGAAATACCTAGCCCAGTTCTCGTCATTTATAGCCAATCCCTGCAATATACGTTGCTGGTAAGCTTGACGTTGGGCTATATTCTTATCATACGTATCAGCCCAAGTACGGGCGTTTACATTATCAGCCCAAGCCCTTTGAGCCACGTTCCCTTGTTCTACCTCATTAATGTATCTACCTATATTGGAACTCATGATAGCCTGTAAGTTGGATGATAAAGCCCCTCTCTGGGAATCCGGGACATTACCCATCTGATCCAATTGTGATTGGAAAGCACGATTGGTCTCAACCATATACTGATCAGCCGATCTCAACACCGGATCCACGGTAGGAGCGTAATGCCTTTCCAGACCTTCCGTTGTCACGGCTCCCGGGGTCATCCTAAATACCTCGGGGAAGTCAAGACCGCCACCCACTATATTCCTGCCTCCATTGCCGCTGTTCGACTTACCGGCATTTGTATTGGTCTTAGGGAGTGTATTGGGATCAATCAGCTCAGGCATATCCAGTTTAACATCAGGTTCCTCCACATCACCTATATCCATAGGACCGGGAGCCACCTTATGAGGATCAAGTATAAAATCAAGACCTTCCATTCCTTTCATGGATCTCAATGCCTGCATCTTAAGCATATCCTCGCCAAGTATCTTATTAACGACATCCTTGTTCTTGTCAGAGAATAGTTGGCTAAAATGAGTGATACCAGCGTCGTTAAGAGCTTTATGCTGTTCCCCTGTAACAACATCCAGACCGATCATAGGACGAGATGAGGAATATTGACCAAACTTATTGTCTCTCATCCTATCATGATATGAGGCTTTCTTATCTTCCGGGTAATTACCTTGGCTATCCTCGCCTCCAAAGGAAACGAGTGTCGTATAATCCCGAAGCGCCTCTGCGTTGGCGATGATCGGGTTCTCCGCCGTGGCCAAGCCCATCCACCCACCAGTAGTGCTGTATATAGCATCCTGAAGAGCCTTGGCGGCAGTAGCCTTCGGAGCGCTCATATAAGCATCATAAGCCAAAGGCATGAACGTCTTATAATACTCCAGTCTCTCATCGGTATTAATACCGCCATAAGAGCCATCCTGACCCTGACGCTGATACCCAAACGTGTTATCCTTATTATTGTACTTGTTCTCTACGGGACGGAAAGTAAGTAGGTAATCGAATAAAGAACTACCACCTTTCTCCATCTTCTGACGAATACCAGCCACTTTCTTAAGCAGCTCTTTCTTAGCCTCAGCTATATCCTCCTCCGTGAGACCGTATTCTTTCATAGATCTGGATATGATGTTATCTATCTCACCACCCTTGGCGAAATACGTATCCTCATCCTTCTTCATCTTCCGGTCTTCCTGCTCCTTGTATATGACGTTAGCGAAGTCCGTAAATCTTCCCTCTAATCCATTAACGATATCGTTGCTATCATTTATAGCCTTGGATAATACGGAGGCGTTCAAACGCCTTGTATTCTCATCGTCTATCTTATTATTTTTCTCCAGCTTCTCCAATGCCTTTTTCTGGTCATCGTAAGCTGATTTAAGACCGATCTTAGCCTTATACCTGTCCATTAACGTAGCATACGTATCCTTAGGCGTGGCTTTGATCCCATACGTATCCCTGATGTATTTGGCGAAATCCGACTCTATGGTTGTGTCGTCGGTAATAACCTTCGTCCCCTGCTCCAAGGAAACGGGGGTTCCACCATCGGCATGCTTCTGCCCCATGGCCTCCATCGGCGCCTCTCCGGGCTGCGTCACGTACTCACCCTTCTCGACCTCTACGTTGGCTTGATCTTCCATCGACTTAGGTAACGGATACAGGTACTCACCGGTAAGGCTTCCGCTATCGAACCTATTATTAGGCCCTAGATAAACACCCCCACCATCCTTGTACTGCATCTGGGATTGCCTTCTTTGCCTAGCCTCACGCTCCTGAGCCAACCTGATATTAGTACGAGTACCTTTCTCTGACGCTATCCCAGAAACCACGTTACGAGCCAACCCCATGATACCACTAATTCCTGAGGCTATGGTGGTTATCGTATTAACTGTTTTAGCCCCGGTGGATAAATCTCCATATCCCTCGCTTCTCATACGCCCTATACCACGACCCATCTGAGTGAATCTAGACCCTATATCATCAGCGCCATAGTAAGGGATGGTAGTAAAATCAAAAACATCCGTCTCGCCTGAACCGGTCTTAGACTTATCAACATCGTTAACAGTTATGTTATTAAGCGTAATACCATTGTCCTGATAATTCTCAGCTATACGCTGTAAACTACCCTTGAAGCTAGCCGGAAACACATTATCCTGATCAAAAGCATTAGCATATTTAGTCCTCAACTGATCTGGAGTATCCAAAGAATATATCCCTAGCGGATTGACCGGCGCGGGTAATCCTTGGTTGGTATTCACCAAAGGTTCTATACCTAACCCTTGTATACCGTCCATATTACCAAGCATATACGACCCGACTTCCCCGGCCTCTTGATATTTAGGTATCTTCCTCTTGATTACATACTTGCTCATATCAAATTAATTTCGTTCTGACACAAAGATAGTTTAAAAAAAATAGAGACTCATCATTTCACAACGATGAGTCTCTCAGTAAATGCTATTATTATGTACAGAATTAAATTCTTTTTATGAATAATGATCCTATAGCCTTAACCAAATCATAGAAACCGGCAGAACTGAGACCTACAGCCACTCCATATAATAGAGCCTCCCACCATTCACTCCCTATAAGCAATGGAGACACCTTTAGAAACCACGCTAATATACAAACCAGCATACCTATGACTACGGCGGATAGGACTTTAGCCCACTTATGGGTGTCAATATACGGCACTACCTTGGCTAGTTGGGTAGCTGACATCGTGACAAAAGCCATGATGCCGGTGAAGGTAGTTAAATCAATAGTGATAGCCCCTTCTGATGGGATTACCTCTTGCGCCATCAAAGCGAACGGCGTCAATAACATAGCAAATAAAAATAACAATCTTTTCATATCTAAAACGTTTAATTACTTCGCAAATATAACACTAAACTGATTAGATATATAAATATTTATTGGAATATAGATATACGACAATATCCAGAGCCTATATGTCCCTTTCCTAAATCATATAATCCACCCAAAGGATTAGGCATTTTTTCTAATTCCCCTTTCACATCTGTCCATACGAACCCGTTCCCATCTATCATCTTAGTGTTAGTAAATACATATTTATCATATTTCACGCATCCCGGATGACCGGATATATACGAGGATCCTCCACCACCAGCTTGAATAGCCTCCGACGATATCCCGCCGCTTGGTCCTCCATAAAAGCCTCCTCCTCCACCAGAGGAATACGAAAGGCCATCAAAACCACATCCTCCTCCCACTCCTAATAGACCTCTATTTCCATTAGTTAAATTATTGCCGGAGTTAGATCCTCCCGCTACTTGGGATGCAGGAGTTCCCTTGGCATAGCCCCCCAGATACGCCTTCAACCCTCCCGCTGATCCTCCGTGCCCAATAAAATAATACTCACATCCTCCACCGCCTCCCCCGGCTACCATAATACGGGTCTTTAAAGAATCTACGTTTAGAGGATCGCTATTGTTGGACAACCTCAAATCTGTAGCTCCGCCTCCGGCTCCCTCATAGATATACCTTCCAGTGCTCTCATCAGTCATTGAATGCCCTGAACCTCCTCCATTATAATTATATTTTACAACATTACTCGTCTGCTTAAGTCCACCATTTCCACAATACACATAAATGATATCACCACCAACTAACTTGATAAATCCAGCCACATATCCACCATACCCAGGGTCATTAGATCTGGTAAACCTATCTTCGCTATCATTGTAACCATAATTACCTTGACCACCCCAGCACTCAACATAATAATACGCCGACTTTGGAGCTACAAATGTATGGTAATTATTACTATTATAAGTGTATGTATACAATACATCCAAGCTTTTGGGGCCTGTCATTACACGTCTTCTCATAACATACCTCCCCTTAGATATTTTACTAACAATGCTATAACCATCCTCCTATCATCAGCCATAGCATCTACCCATCTATTCTCCCATCCTAAACTACTAGGGGGGGTAAAACAAGTCCCCTTAAATAACATATCAAATAAAAACAACAACTTATTCATAACAAATTATTTATCATTAAAATACTAACTATTATTTCTGCTCACACCTTTTATGTTAAGGCTTAACCCCGGTATCATATTAAGAACCAACTGCCTTTTTGCCTGTTCCCTACGCATACGCTCGGCCTCCGCTATCTGCGCCTCCAATTGAGGATCATTCTTAATATTATTGGCGATGTCCTCTATAGCTTTCTTGTTAGCGCCGAATTGAGCTAGCATCTTATATAACAGGTCTTGACCTTCCTTCTCCCACCAGCTATCCATGGAAGAGCGGGAAGCCAAAGAAGGATCGGCAGGGGCTACCGTCTCAGGTACGGGCTGCTGACCTCCGTCCCCCGTGCCCGAATCCCGCTGTCCGAACTCGTATCTCATTGGCTCGTTCTCCGGGACACCATACCTATTAGCGAACATATCAGCGAACTCAAATCTCTTCTCATTTCTTAAGGTCGATCCAAGAGGCCTACCGTATCCTTGATTCCATGCCACGGTAGCGTCCTTGTAGTTGACGGCGTTATCGAAATCCGATTTAGAATACATATAGTAATTATATACATTACCTTGAGCGTCCTTGTCAAAGAACTTGCCTTGATTGATGTAATTCCAACCTAACCCCGGAACCTTGCCTTGATACTCATCCACGAGATAATCCAACTGCTGTGTCAACGTCGGTTTCTTCCCATACCTGCGCTGTAGCTCCTTCTTCCTCGGTCCAAGCCATTGTTGGATGCCAAAATCACCGGCGGCTCCTAGGGCTTCGGTGTCCCCTCCGGACTCGGCGGCGATGTTCGACAGGATACCGATAGCTTGCGTTTGTGGTATTCCCTTCTTGTCGGTCAGATAATCCCATATCTCGTCATATACAGCCATCTTACTATCCTCTGATCTACGAGGATCAATTACATACTTGCCAGAACCATAAGCCCTCCCTGTATTTACCGAACCTCCTCTATCCTTTTTATCAATACTACCATCTATCTTAAATACATCCCCATTCAAAAGAAACTGGACAGCGGGATTGAAATCATATACATCCCTATATCTGTATCCGCCCATATCCTTGTCACGATATATCGTATAATCACCAAGTACACTATGAGGACCCGTCTCGTTCTTATCAAGTCTACGATCCCTATAATTATACTCATTCACGACACCATACCCCTTATCATAAAGAGACCTCAACCCTTTTATATTCATCTCGTCCGCTGATATGGCACCCTCTCTTACCCTTTTCAGATCCTTATATTCCCTCTGAATCCTCTCATACTCCTCTGGATCGGCATCACTTAAAGCTTTTATAAGTCCTTCATTGTATTCCTTAGTTTCCTTATCAAACAGACTCCTATTCACATCAATCCTATTCCTTACGATAGACGAATCAGGTATCATCCTATTAGATAATTCCTTTCGTATACTATACGTACCATCACCATTATCTATCAATACAGACTCATCGTAAGGGAGTTTATTGTATTTAGCCCAAGCCTCATCACTAGTCCTTGTGCCTAAATCATCATTATCACTATCGCTATATAACTTGTTATTAAAATCACCAGATATATATTTCCCGAACATCTTCATAAAATGAACAGGATACTCATACCATTCCGGATTCTTCCCCATAGGATCTATTGATGAATACGCAGCTTTATTTATGCGAGTAGGGCCATCAGTATACCTTGAATTAGCGATATCATATATTATTGACAAAACCGGGTGAGCAGAAGCTACGTAATTATCCAATACCCTGCTCCCGAATCTAGGTCTATCAAGAACAGACTCTCTTGTTTCTCCTCCATCTTGCTTCCTCTCAATTTTTTCTCCCCATAGCCCATATTTCTTCCTAGACCATATGCCGTCTATGGCATCCACATAACCAACGGGATGCTCCCCTTCCAGACGCCGGTCCCGTCGCTCGTCCGCTGGGTACAGGGCGTTGGCCAACGGCTGCGTGATATGACCCAACCCCTTATCCTTGGAACTCGACATAGCATCCACCACAGTCCGATATACAGGTCTTAATTTCTCAGGTAAATATAGCCCCGCCTCATCAACCAACTCACCGATCTTCTTATTTATACCCCTGATACTGAAATTATAATTACCCATGCCATTATTCAACGGGGACAACGCACCTCTTATCCCATTCATGCCTTTAACTGCGGCTCCTCCGCTAAGGATATCAAACTCCGGGGACACGTTTCTCAAAGGACTATCATCCATACCCCTGAAATACATAGGACGCTCGCCTCTTACGACACGATCAAGATCCTCCTTATATAAATCCTTTATCCATGAAGGAATTTCCTCTGGTTTATCTTTCTTAGCCATAAATCATGTTTTTCACAAAGATAGGAATAATAGCATGTAGATTAAAACAGTAAGCGGATACATAATTCATATCATCTACCCGCCTACATCCTCAATGCATATGATAAGCCGCTAAGGCTTTCTTAGCCGAATCCCTCGACTTGTACTTGGCCGGCCATAATTTACCGGTCTTGTTGCTAACCACTCGCCAATTACTCCCTACTTTCTTAATGCATCCTGACTTCGGGCATTCGCCCTTCTTCTTACCGCTAGCTTTTCCTGTTGCCATAACATCAAATATTTAAATTACAATAGTACTTACCTCATACTGTCTCTTATACACATCACAGAGCCCACGAGACTAGGCATGATATCGTATGCCGT
>ERZ1026915.180-NODE-180-length-34083-cov-14.156959_pt1 | contig 34083 bp, 19 predicted proteins | sample MGYA00519466_ERZ1026915 | MGnify/ENA primary metagenome ERZ1026915 (study PRJEB26926, sample SAMN06164884) | human gut metagenome | biome: ENVO:00009003; feature: ENVO:2100002; material: ENVO:00002003 | host: Homo sapiens | place: USA | collected 2012 ... | reverse complement strand
TCGACCGGGATGTGTCCACCGATATTCCCGGCGTGGATAAGGTGATGTTTGCCGATTTCATCCGTGCTGCCGCCTGCAGAAGCGGCCAGATGCTGAACCTGCATGACATCGCCGGGGATGTGGGCGTCAGTGACGATACCGCAAAACGCTGGATGAAGGAACTTGAAAAATCCGGTATTGTATTCTTCCTGCACCCCTACTCCAACAATCTTCTGAAGCGGACGATCAAAACCCCGAAGATGTATTTCTTCGATACAGGGCTGGTCTGCTACCTGACTCGGTACTCAAACCCTGAAATTCTGATGAACGGGGCAATCAACGGAGCGATTCTGGAGAACTATGTTGTGTCGGAAATCAGAAAAACCTACAGCAACAACGCCAGGGACTGTCTGCTGCATTATTACCGGGACAAGAACAGCAATGAGATCGATCTGATTATGGAGAGCGACGGACAACTTCATCCCATAGAGATCAAAAAAAGCATCAATCCGCCCACACAGATTACGGGCGCTTTCAAACTGCTGGATAAGGCCTCCGTGCCGAGAGGCACAGGCGCAATCATCTGCCTTCGGGAGACATTAAGCGCAATCGACAGCAGCACATATATCGTCCCTGTGTGGATGATCTGATTTCATTCCTTAAAAGCAAATATTCTAACACAGCCGCTTGGTTTCCATGAGAAACCAGGCGGCTTTTTCTATTGACAGACCTGATTTTATTCGTTCTTATCGGCAAATTTTTTCTATGCGCTGAGAAAGATTCTATTCTGGCACGCTTACATACGAAATGTGCAGTCCTCGTTTGAGAACTGCACATTTTTTGAATGCCAGTATTGTAAAAAGCGCTTAGGCAATTTGCTGCTGCCCCCAGCGAATCCGCATCCGGCCGTCCGCATCTGCTTCACGGCTGAGAAGCTGCGCCTGCAAATTGTAATCGACTCCAAATTTTTTGTAAACCTCGTCCAGATCCGTGTCTGCACCTTTCATGAACAGATTGATCCGCTCCTTTGCCAACACCATTTGCATCAGGTTGGCCTCGATGCTGTCTTCATAGGTCAAAAAGTAGATGTCCTTCCATTCGGTCGAGGTATAGCGAACGAATCGCATATAGAACTGGCTCATCTGCGCATTGTTATAATGCAGCTCCGGAATGATGATCTTATTCACAAACTCGAAGTTGACAGAGCTTGGAAGGCTCTGCTGTGTGCAAAGCAGGATTCCGTTTTTGCTCTCCCGGAGCGTTTTTCGCAGCGCACGCCGTTTGGCAAAGCTTGTCGTCGCGCCTGTTACCAGAAACAAGGGGCGCTCCGGCATGGCTTTTCGGATTGCATCCGCGTAAGCGTTCAGAATTACCGCATGGCGCACACCGACCGCGACGATCTCCTGATCCCATCGTGCAATCATTTCGGTGGTTTTTCTCAGCTTTCCGGGCAGATCGCCCGTGTACTCTATCAGCGTATTGGGCGCAGCGCTGATCCGAAGTAGGAGCGTAATTTGCTGAATCAGCCGCATCATCGCGTCTTTTCTGGAATTTCCCGTCGTCGCAAAATAGTTTGCCCGCAACTGATTGAATTCTTCGATTGCCTTTTTGCATACAGCCCGCTCTGCTTCGGTAAACGAAATCGGAACCTGATGGAGTCGCCGGATCTCTCGTCCAACGATCTCCCTAAAGGAACGGGTAATAACCGTTTTGTCCAGAATGTCACGCAGCACCTCTGCATTGTAGATATCCTGCGTCCACTGCCCGACGCCGAACACCGTGATTTTCTCCGGCAGGTGAGACGCAGAGAACAGTGCATAGCCCTTTCGGTACGCTGGAATTGGTGCGCCATAATACGGATTGCTCTTTGTCGTCATATCGCCGTCTCGTTCGGTGCTGTATATGTAAGGCACCCATGAAATCATATTGAACGAGTTGTTGTAAAGCAGCTCCAGCTGCGGCGCAAATTCCACAATATTGTTCCGCGTACTCGTTCCCGTCGTAAGCAGCTTTGCCCGGCATCGGCGGAAACAGGACAGCACTGCCTTTGTACGGGCGCTTGACGGGTTTGTGATCTCATCGCTTTCATCCAGCACAAGATTTGCTTTATGCCCGTGTATCCGCATCCAGCGCTTGATTTGCCGTTTGTATTTTACAAGTGCATTTGTTGTGATTAGGACAAAATCGCCCCGATGAATCCGCTCCAAATCACGCAGCTGCTCTACAAATACATATGGCAAGTCGTAGTTGGTAAGTACGCCGTCCCAGTTGTTGCGAATCGAGATGGCCGAGGATACGACCCATGTGCAATATAGGTGCTGTCGCTGCATTCGGTATAGCCCTACCGCAATTCCGGCAAGCGTTTTTCCGCTGCCCTGTTCCCACTGTAAAAGTGCATACCGTTTTTGCAACACCAAATTCAGATCCCGGCGCTGATTCTCATTCAAGCAGATCAGTTCACAATTCTCCTGATCCCAAAGCTGAAAATCCTCCAGCCATTCTGCAATGTCCGTATCCTGCTGCATCTCTGAAAACTTCTGGCTCTGATTCAAATATGCTCTATGCTTTCTTCGGATCAGCCGCGCATACTCTGGCGTCAAATCTGTGCTGCCGGATATTACCGCCTGATAGATTGGTAATGCCTCTCGCTGGTTCTCACGCATTTGCCGCCGCGCTGCTGCGCTATAAGCCTTATATGCAAAGCAGCCGTCACGCTTTATCAATCGGATCACATCTTCACCTGGCCGCGCATTCTGTTTTTTCAGCACTCTGCGCAGATATGCCAGCACCTTGGCTTCAGTCAAACGTTTCTGGCACCATTCCTTATAATCCATATTGCTCGGCTGCGTTTCTGTATAAAAGCGGCGTACATATTCCATGCAGCTTGCGTAAGAATCCCGTATCCGCGGATGCGCCTTGATCTGATAGAGCATTTTCTGAACCTGATATAAGAATTGCTCAGACGTATCTCTGCGCTGCGCAAGCTCTCGCAGGATCTTCGCACGGTTCTCCTTCAGCAGTTCCTGCGCCGGTTGGATCATTTCGCTGTAGATCTGCAGCGCCTGTTCCGCAGAGAATCCATCGGATAAATCCATACTTTCCATTTGATAACGGTGTACCTCCGGCATGGTCTGGCTGCGTTTCTGCCAGAATTGCAGCTTGACCGGAAATTGTGCGACACCCATATCCCGAAATGCGTCTTCTGGCAGAACGGCTTGCCCAAGGAAACTGAACGCATTCTCCATCGCCGAGATCATTGCGCCATCAGAAAACGTATCGCTCAAGAATGATGCTGGTATGATGATTGCAAGAATACCGAGCGGCTTGAGAAGCTCTGCAGCCTTGATACAGTAGTAAAACTGCGAAAGGCAGTTTTTCCCTTCTTCTACCCACCAGCGCAGATTATACGGTGGATTACCAAGGATATAATCAAACTGCACGCCCGGCGCATAGCGGCGGATATCCTTATTTTCCAGATGTGCCTGTGGGAACAGAAACGACGCCACCTTATAGGCGTCTATATCCAGTTCACACCCGTAAGCATTGCGTTCATTCGGAAGAAAGTTAAAAAATGTCCCCATCCCACAGGTCAGATCTGCAACCAGATCGTCCTGCCCGATGTGCAGGCAATCCACAACAAACTGGCACAGACGCGCAGGTGTAAACACCTGCCCATTTTCTGCTTCCTTTTTTGCTTCGCTGTATGCCGCATAGCTGTTATAATCGCTGCGCCGCAGTCCATGCAAGCCGCCACGTCCGGTATACGCCTGAAACACGTCGGCTTTGGATACGTCATATGTCGCGCAGGCATCATTATCGATCAGATACAGCAGCTTTTCATTGATCTGCTTGCGCGCGGACTGTGGAATCGGTTCTGTTGTTAAAGGATATTTCATATTCCGCACCTCACGAATATGCAGCGCTCAAGTAAATGTCAATAAACTGTTCTGCCAACGCGCTGCTTGCGAACCGGATATCCATTCTTCCGTTTTTGAACAGGCGAATCTGCCGGAGTTTACTGTATCCGTGGAAGTCTGTGCAGGCTTGCCTTACATCCCGATAAGAGAAAAAATCAGAAAGTACGGCAGGCACCGTTGTATAGCTTCCGGTTTCAAAATGGACGACACCCCACAAAACATTCTTTGCGCGGTCAGTCATACTCCAGCGCGGCGGTGTCCAATCTGCGTCACAGCTGCAGAAGTGACAATAAAAATGAATGATATCCTTTTGCTGAACATACTGCGGTTCGTTTTTGTATGTGTTCCATACTGCGCTGCAGCAGCGCTGCTGCAGTTCCCAAAACGCTTTTTCCTGAAAACTGCGTCCACCAAGCTGAATGAAGATCTGATCCAGCACGTCGGTGTAGCGCAGCGCAAGCTCACGCATGGCGTTATGGTATGCAGCCTCTGCTTCTTCTGCTTTTTCCCGTTCAAAGATACCTTTGCTGTTGTTAGATGGCAGTAATCGCTCTGTGATGCTTTGCGCGGAAAGATCGACACTATATGTACGTGCAAAATATGATGTCAATCTGTTGATGAAGTGTTCATGTAAACGTTCCAGTTCATCCCGAAAGCAGGCTAGCTTCAGATTGCGGTCGTTTCCCAAATAGTATGTATATGCCTGCTCACCATCCAGAATCATTTTCTGCTGTGAGATGCAGTCTGTCCATGTAAAATCCAGTTCCTTCAACGCCTCCCGTGCTGCATCATAGGCGCGCTGCTGGCGTTCGCAAAAGGCTCTGTCGGCTCCTGAAATGCGTGTATCTGCCTTGATTTCGACCTGATTGATTTTTTCTACTAAATTCATGTTTGTACCTCTTTCTGAAATAAAAAGACCGACAGCGCATTCTGCTGCGCACTGTCAGTCTACTCACATGATATCCTTGTTCACTGCCGCAATTCCTTTCCTTACTGGAAAGCAAACTGCTCGTCCTAAATTGGGGGCCGTATTCTGTCATTGCTTCATCCTTTCTGCCATTGGCCATATTATCTATATAAAAAATGCCAGCAACCCCTTCGCCCGGATAAGGGCGAAGCAAATTGCTGGCATAACATACAAACCTGATTCTCGTGCGCAATGCGAAAAATCGCGTTGTCATTCAGACGGGCGCAAAACTCAATTACATCTGTATGGTAGCACGATATCCGGTGGCTGTCAATATTCATCCTGCATGGGTAGGAAGTATGAACTTGGTCAACGGGAACGATTCCACGAAAAATGCTGTGGCTTTAGCAGGGGAGTGGGAAACCGCCAGCCTCGCGTCTGTTTGCAATAAAGGCCCACAGCAAAATAGTCGGATGTTATAGATTATTTGAATCATCAGTACACCAACCCGTATTTAACTTTGATCCTGTCCAGCTTTTCCAGCATCGGCTCCGCGCCGAGCCAGAGGAAGACGAACGTGGCAACCGCACGCACCAGATCGACCGGGATGCCGGTGATGTAATAACTCATGATGATCTTCCAGTTGATCGTATTCGACCACATAAGCGCTGACGCAGGATTCATAATGCCGCCGAATACCACGGTCGAGGCAATCACGCCGAAGATGCACAGACTGAGCCTCGACCGCCGCAGGACGCCCTTGCGGTACAAAATCCCCGCCAGCCAGCCGATGATGCCCATTGCGAACATCTGCCACGGCGTCCACGGCCCTTGGGAAAACAGCATATTCGAGACAAGCATGGTCATCGCGCCGACCAGAAATCCCGTTTCTCCGCCGAAGGCCACACCCGCCAGGATCGTCATCGCCACGACCGGCTTGAACTCCGGCAGCATGAAGAAGACAGCGCGGCCTGCAACGTTCAGCGCGACCAGAACGGCAATGAGCACCAGCTCGCGCGCCTGCGGCTTCCTGCCCTCGAAAATCAGGAAAAACGGCAGCATACATTCGAGCAGAATGAGCAGCGAAATGAAATAATACCGTTTCCCGCCGAAGCAGTACACGCCGATGAACAGCGTCAGCGGAATGAGCAGAAGGATCAAAGCCGTCGCAAGGATCGTGCGTTTCCTCAGCTTCCGCTTTTCCACGGGTGTCTGGATGAGATAATCCGGCCTGTCCGCTTTTCGGCCAATGGACAGCGCGAACACGAGCAGCGAGAGAAGCAGAATGCCGTAGAGCTTGAGCTGGCTGTCCGCAAGACCTGTCAGACCGCCCGCATCTACAAGCTTTGTGAGGTCTGTCACACCTATGGCCTGCACGATCAGTGCCAGCGAAATAAGGGCGGATACGGCGGCAAGCGCCTTGCGCCAGACCGGGAGTTTTTTCAGTGCCTGCGCTTCCTTCTCCGGTGCGGGCGGAATGCGCTGGTACTCCGGCAGTGCTGGTTCCGGCGCGACCATGCCGCCGCAGGCCGCGATCACGTCTTCGGGCGTAACTGCTTCCGGCAGCACGTCACGCGCAATGCGGTTCGCAGAGGTCGTGTAGAAGCTGTTGCCGCTGAAAAACGTGCGCGGCGCAGCCTCGGTGACGATATTGCCGTCGAAAAACAGGGCGCATCTGTCTGCATATTTCGCGCAAAATTCAATGTCGTGGCTGACCATGAGAATTGCAACGCCCGACGCTTGCAGCGTCCTTAAAATCTGCCCGAACGTCTGTTTGAACTCCGCGTCAAGTCCCTTTGTCGGCTCGTCAAGCAGCAGAATGTCCGGATTCAGGAGCAGAATCTTCGCCAGCGCCGCACGCTGCTGTTCGCCGCCTGAAAGGTCGTACGGATGGCGGTCGAGCAGCTCCGCCAGCTTGCAGAGCGAAACAACTTGTGCAAGACGCTCAGTTTCCCGTTCGGATTTTGGTAAGATCTCCAATAAGTCCTCGCGCACCGTGGCTTTCACAAACAGCGTCTGCGGGTTCTGCGGCAGCATTCCGACGCTTCCGCTGATATTCAGCTCTCCGCGATGTGCTTTTTTCAGGCTTGCCAGCAGCTTGAGCGTGGTCGTCTTGCCCGTGCCGTTGCCGCCGAGCAGGGCGAGAAATTCGCCCTTGCGCAGCTCCAGCGACAGACCTTTTACCACATCCGGCAAATCCTTGTCATATTTGAACCAGAGTTCCCGCGCCGACACGACGGTTTCTGTGTCTGGCGCGTTTTTCGTTTCGTCCGGAATCGGCTTCAGTTCATGCGTTTTTGCGTAGGCCAGCAGCCAGTTCCGCCCGTCACAGACGGAGATCGGGCAGGCCGCCGTGGAATCCGTTGCCGCCCAGATGCGCATTGCAGTCGGCATGGCCAAAAACATCGCGTTCCCGCTGGACTTTAATTCCGCGCCCACCTCGGCGGGCGTTCCGCTGCAAAGCAGTCTGCCGCCGTCCATGACCGCGACGCGCGACGCGAAGGAAAACGCTTCTTCCAAGCGATGCTCCGTCAGAATGATCGTCGTGCCAAGCTCCCGGTTGATCTTGCCAAGGGTAGCCAAAAAATCCGACGCCGCAATCGGGTCAAGCTGGCTCGTCGGCTCGTCCAAAATCAGGACTTTGGGCTGCAAGACCATCACCGACGCGAGATTCAGAAGCTGCTTCTGTCCGCCGGACAGCTCCGTGACCGGCTTGTAGAACCATTCCTGAATGCCGAAGAAGCTTGCCATTTCTGCCACTCTGCGGCGAATGGTCGGTGTGTCATAACCGAGGGATTCCATGCCGAACGCCAGCTCGTGCCAGACCTTATCCGTGACGATCTGATTCTCCGGGCTTTGCTGCACAAAGCCGATCTTCTCGGCCTGTTCGCGCTGGGGCAGTTCATCGAGTTTCTTCCCATCGAACAAGATTTCACCATTTCTGCGTCCGTGCGGCGCGAGGACAGTTTTGAGCTGCCGGAGCAGCGTTGATTTTCCGCACCCGGAAGGGCCGCAGAGCACCAGAAACTCGCCCGGCTGGACGGACAGCGTGAGGTCGGAAATTGCCTGTTTTTCCTGTTCCGGGTATGCAAAATTCAGGTTTCGGATTGTAAAGAGTTCCACTGCCTGTCCTCCCTTCGGTCAAGAATCACCGGCGTCAGCACCAGCGCAAGATATACGAGCATGAAGCTCACCGTCATGGGCGTCCATGCGGCGGCCTTCACCGTCGGATAATAGCGGAAATACGTTCCACCTGCCATCCAGCCGGAAATCAGATACGCACCGCAGAAGATCAGCCACGCAAGCGCAGCCTTGTCGCGGTCATCAAAACGATAGATGGAGAACGCTGTGCGCCCCGGCAATCCGTAGCCGCGCGAACGCATGGAATCTGCGGTTTCAATCGCGTTCTCAAGTGACCACGTTACCATGATGGAGAAGATCTTGACGGCGTTTCCAACTCTTTGGAACACACTGCCGTTTTTCGTATCTCTGCCGATGCAGGCTTGCGCTTCACTGACGGTCTGCATCTGCGCCTTGAACTTCGGGATAAAGCGCAGCGCCATGGAGAGGACGAGCGACAGCGCCGGAATGACGTGCCCGAAGAGGTACACAAACTTGTCTGAGGTCATGACCTCGTTGTAGCTGGAAAACCAGAGAACAACGCTTGCCAGCATGACGGCCGCTGCCACGCCGTAAAGCATGGATTCGAGCGTCAGGGGGTTGCCGGAAGGCAGGTAGGTCAGGATCGTCGCACCCTCATGATTAAAGGCCGGATTGACCAGCGCTGCAAGCACTGCCATGGGCAGCAAGCCCATGACAGCGAAGCGCACGGCCTTCCGGCCTTTTAAATAAATGTCATACGCCAGCGCCCCGGTCAGCGAGATCGCCAGATAGGCCGGGTGCATGAGGCACATGGAAAAGAGCAGAACAAGTGCGTAATAGAGAAAATTGACCGTTGGATGATAGCCGGAGAAGGTATCTCTGTTTTTCATGCCTCACCGCCTGCCGCGTAGCCGCCGCCGATATCCTTGCCCAGTTCGCAGGTGTATTCCCACTCCACGACGTCGCCGTCCTGAAGCTGGTAGCGGCTGCATCCGTAATTGGGGAACCAGTCGTTGACCTTATACATCCAGCCAGACGTTTCCCCGCAGTCAAATTCGTAGAGGTTTCCAATGCCCTCGATGTAGGCGGAGTTGTAGATCGGCGTCATGGAAAACTCCATATGGAGCTTGTTTTCCCGGCAGACCTGCTGGAGCACGTCAAAGACGCTCTGGCCCTCCTGAAACGTGACCTCCATGGCCTTCAGCAGCCAGCCGTCCTGCGGCACCAGCTCTGCCTTTTCCTTGTCGCACAGGTTCATGTGCTCCAGAATTGACGCGCAGGAGATGGAGATCGTACAGGTGTATTCCGTGTTGCCGACCGTCACGTCCTGCGGTTCGACCGGCTGCGGCTTGCCCTCCGGGACTGGATCGGTCAGGTACTGATCCTGCCCCTCCTTCGGTTCCGGCTTGCCGTAGCCGTTTCCCGCCGCGCACCCGCAAAGGAGCAAAAGCGCCAGAAGGAGCGCGGCCAGTCTGTAAAGCTGCTTCATTGCATCACATCCGTCATGTCATAGAGTGTGGTTTCGCCCGTCTCGGCGCGGTGGATGGCGGCCAGCGCATAAAATGCCTGCTCGGTCGCCATGCCGTCGTCGCCGCTGCTGCCGTCACGCACATGCACGAACGCGCCGTTTTCCTGCGCGAAGCGCAGAAGCGCGTCCGCTACAGTAACGTCGTTCTTCACGAAGCGCTCGTCGCTCAGCGGAACGCCTAGTTCCGTCAGCGCCACGATCACCTGCGCGACCGATTCGCTGTTGCTGGACCCCCACGAGACATAACCGCCGTCCGGCTCCTGCAAGGAGGAAAGGACCACAATGCCGCGCTCCACGGCTGCTTCCACCTCCGGCTGGCCACGGTATTTGGCAAGTGCCTGTAACGTCATTGCCGTGATGTCCACATCCGGCTCCCCGCCGGTCAGCGTCCAGCCGCCGTCCGGCAGCTCCCGCGTAAGCAGCTCATCCACATACATCTGCCGCGTCGCCTGCACGGCGGCGTCCGGATTCTCCGGAATTTCATAGTTCCCGCTGTCCAGCGCCAGCAGTGCAAAGATCGTGCCGTTGATGCCCTGCCTGGTGACCTGTTCAAAGTCGGCAAGCGGTTTCAGAAGATCATATCCAGCCACATCAGCGGGATTTTTCCCGATAGCCGTCAGCGCCAGCACCGTGCGGGAATATTCGGTGTATTTCCGGTCACTCAGCACACCGTTCTTCTCCCGGACTGCCGCTTCCACATTTTCGTAATAGGCGTCAAAGTATTTCTGCGGAACCTTCACGCCGGAGCGCGCCAGCCCGAAAATCAGCCAGTCTCCGCCAACAGAACCCGCCCCCGGCTCCGCTATCTGCGTTTGCAGATAGCTTGCCGTTTTTTCAAGCTGGTTGGCCTGTTTGCCGCAGGCGGTCAGGGAGAGCAGCAGAGACAGCAGGAGCAGGCTACAGAGCAGTCTGGAAGCAATTTGTTTCATTTTCCATTCTCCTTATCCCAGAACCTTCGCAGCGCCGCAGAGCGGCTTGCTGTCTCCGTCAATATAGAATACGCGAATTCTTGCGCTGTCCGGCAGCTTCACACTGCCGCTGATGGTCAGCACCTCCAGCTTTGTCAGCATTCCGTTTTCATCATAGCAGGCGATCAGAACCTTATGCCCTTCCGGGATCTTACCGTTAATAGAAAGCGTATTTGCCGCCGGGCGGAAGCTCCATGTAATATTGTCCGTGAGCGCACCAGTATCAGTTGTATCACCCACATGGATCGGAATCGTTGTCGTGATCGAGGTAACGTTATTGCCGGTGCTCATCTTATCGCCGTCCGGCAGGTTTCGGTACATGGTCTGCCCACGGCCAAGCTCCAGCGTGATCTCCTCTGTGCCGTCCGCCAGAGGCTCCGACGGGGCGGACACCATGTCGGTCACATCGCGGGTCGAGCCGTCCGAAAGCGTCGCCGTCACGACCATGCCGGTTTTGTCAAAGGTCTCACCGACTGCGTACTTCGTCTTTTTGGGCATCGTTGTGACCTCAATCTTTTCAATGCTTCTGCCGAAGGCCATCAGAAAAGCAGAATCATTCTTGAAGTAAATCGTGCCGTCACTGTCGGTGATTGGGCTGCAGATTGCATACTGTGCCTGGCTTTTGACTGGCGTAAACAGAGCATATGCTGTCCGGTACGTCTCATCATTAAAAGTTTCCGATGTCAGATAATTTGCTTCGTTCTGACCCTTTTTATCGCGCAGGATACGGAGCTTACCCGGCGTATAGTTGTCAAAGAAATAAACATAAACGTATCCGGCCCCTTGCTCATAGGCTGTCGTCAGCATACCGCTCGTCTGCGGATAGCCCTGTGTCGGCACACTATACGCAATTTCCCAGTTTTCCAGGTCGATGACCGTGATGTTGTGGCCGGAATATGCCGTAAACTGGCCTATGCCGCTGACACCAATATAGGCGCGGCCATTGTAGACGACCGGCGTGGAGGTGCTCATGGCAGTTTCATCTTTGATTCCATTCTTTAATTCTATTCCGTCACAGTCAGTGATCGTCTTGCCTTGTACTTTTATACGGTAAAAGCCTCCGCCTTTCGATGTAAAATAGTATGCATCGGTGTCTTTGTCATAGCAGATCGTACTGCGGATATCGCCGTCAAAGCCACTTCGGGAGTCCAGCACTTTGCCGGTCAGCGGGTCGAGCAGATAGAGATACGAGCAGGCTGTCTTGCCATCATCTGTTCCGACCATAACGAAATCATCGCAAGCATAGGCACCAGCCCAATAGAAGCCGCCGTTCTGCACCATTCGCCATGTAGCAGCTTTTTCCTCGGTTTGATTTTCCGGATCTTCATCCGTCAAACTGACGCAAACAAAGCTACCGTCTTTGTCTTCTCCGTTCCAAAAGCCGGTATAGGCGTAACCGTTCAATATTGTGATTGGGCAGTTCGGCTGACCACCCAGCGGATCGGTGTACAGCCACAGGGATTCCAGCGTTTTGGCGCTGAACGCCTGAATGCGTCCATTGGACAGTCCGACCAGTAGAATGCCATCATAATATGTTGGCCCGTTGATAGCGAAACTGGATTTTCCGGCCATCTGGCCCGTTGCTTCTACTACGCCAGTGGCTTTATTCACGCGGTAAATGTGTTCACCGGCATAAACAATCAGGCAGTTGTCCACAAGAATAGGGCTGCTGACTGCATCGGAGGAATACCCATCGCCCAGTTTTACAGCCCAATACAGCATACCGTCCGCTGCGCTGATCGGTGTCTTTGCGCTTGTAACGCCGTTGTTGCTGTCCGTGCTGCGGAAGTTTGCCCATTCTGTGTTAAAATCAACAATATCGGGGTTTGCGTCCGCCTTTTGCAGCGTAATCGGCACTGCAGAAGGATCCGTATATTCTTCTTCGCCAAAGCGAAGAACGGTCTGACCGCTTTCATTTACGATTTGCAGCGTACCTGCCTGTGCAACATATCCGTACAGCGAAATACTGCAATAGTAAGTGAAGCCTTCCGACAGCGCGAAGATTCCATCGTCTGTTGGCCAGACACGGTTTCCAGCGCCCTGTTCGTAAATATAGATCAAAGCATTCTTCGGATTTGTTTGGAATGCAACGGCAGTTGTTGCCGCTTTCTTTATTGTGAGTCGATATTCTGTATGAGCATTTTGGTTGTACTTATTGGTTACGACTATTTTGATTTCTTCGTCTGTCTCAGTGCCATTTAGAGGTACTTCAACCGTCCCAGTATTTTCGATGATTCCTACATTTTTCCCATTTACAGAAACCAGATATCCATTATCTGTGTCCCCATACCTAGGGGAGTCCGTGTGTGTCTGAACTGTAATTTTTAAGGATGATGCCGCAGCCGGAACGAGAACAGAATAATCCGTTTCAGTACGAGAAAAACCAGTACCACCGTTGCGATTCATAAGAACTTGTCCACCTTGAACGCTCACGCTCATATTTTTCAAACTCAGCGTCCGCTCAAGGCAAATCATATAGTCTGTGTAATATGTTACATCTACGCTTTTGTCTAAGTAAGACACTCTGAATGTAAGCACATTGCTATAAGCACTGCCAGTGAGAAGGGCCTGCATAAGATTTGTACCTGTCAGTTTACTCGGAATCACAACTGATACGGTAGCTGAACCTCCACTTGCGCTGCTTTGTCTGGGGTACACAGCGCTGCAGCTTCCACGCGCGACTGTTGCCCATGCGTAGACTGCACTGGAATAATCCGGAACATTCACTGTGTATGTATGAGTGCTCTTTGAGAACGATGCTTCTGGGAAAAGATTTCCCTTACTACCCGTATTTTCACTGTTTCCGAGGGCCAATGAGGTCAGCCAATCTCCTTGTACGACCGACACCTGAATGACCTCGCTGCTGCCAAGCGTAAAGGATTTCTTCGCATGGTAATAGGTGCCCTGCGTTGCGACATACGAGTAGTCGTCACCCGGTACAAGCGTATAGAGATAATTGACCGTACCTCCGCTGCCACTCGTTTTTGTGTACGCCAGCTCTTCGCCGTTCCTGTTTACGACCGTCAGCGTCACATCGCTGGCAGTCTTGAACGTGACCTTCTTTCCTTGGCCCGGTTGGATCGTCAATGTATAGGTTGTCGCATAGTTTCCGGAGGAAACCGTGATCATGACCGTCGTATTGCCGGAGATTGTCACGGTCGCGCTGCCGTCCGTGTCCAGTGCGTTTCCGTTGACCGTGATGGATGACCCGGAAACCGTGGCGGTCGGATAGATTTTCAGCGTATTCTCGGAATCGAGGATCTTATAAGTATACTCCGTTTTAGTGCTGGAGAAACTCTCCGTCGCAGCCTGCGCCGTACCTGCTGCATTTGTGACACGCAGGCTGCCGAGCGCCGGCATACGGTCGAGCCGGAGCGTCAGATCCATGCTCTGCGTATAGTTGTCTGAACCAGCTTTGCTGGCGCGGAGAATGACCGTGCTGCCTGCCGCACCGCGGGAGAGCGCATTGTCAATGCTGGTCGCCTTGGACTTGGCCGGGATGTCCTTTTCTCTGGCCGCGCCGCTTACATCCGTGTAGACAGCCTTGACCTTTGCACCGGTGGTGCTCAGTTCAAAATATGGATACAGGCGGCCCGTAAAGCTGTCCGGCACCTGCACGGTCGCGGTATGGTCTGTCAGCGTATACGCATAGCAGTTTGCATCGAAATCCGCGTCATAGCCGCTGGAAATTTTCAGACTGCTCTCATTGAACCAGTCGCCGCTGGGCAGGCTGGCGCTGACCGTCATTGCTCGGCTGACTGTGATCTTGCCGGAGACCATCCGGTTCTCCTGCCGGACATAGAAGGTATAGCCGCCTGCCGGGAGTTGGAGCGTACCGGTATGATTGGGGTCTGTAAACTGCTTTCCGTAGTCATTGACGGCGGACACAGTATAGCTATCGCCGGAATAACCGGAGAAGGTCACGGTATACTGGGTTTTCTGGCCGTCTTTATAGTCATTGATCTTCGCCGTGATCGCAGCTGCATAGCTTTGTGCGTTCTCACTGGTAACACCCAAGTAGCCGTTAATCGCCGTCTGATATTCGTCTGCTGCGACATTCTGCACATCGGAATCTTCTTCCAGATAGTCCGCCATGACCTGCATCAGCGTTTGCAGGCCGGAAGACGGGGTGCTGTTCATAGCTTCACTGAATCTGAAATGCGTCACGGTATTGGCAGCGCTGTCAATGGAAACGTCACTTGGCGTACTGCCATAGATATAGTTGCCCTTCACACCCTCGATTGCCGAAATAAAGCCGGTGCTGGCGTCCGTCGTAAAGCTGTATTTGCTGGCGTTCAGCGCCTGCCGGATGGTCTGGCCGTCCGTAAAGGCTAGCCGCACCGGCGCAATGAGCAGTTTACTTGCTGTTTCGGCGGAGAAATAGAAGTAATTGTTTGCATTGACCGCCTGTGTCGAAATTGCGGCTTCTTCCACAGGTTCCTCTGCAATTTCTTCCGTGCCGGTATCCTCTACGGGCACAGCGTCTACGGTTCCCGGCTCTTCGACCGGCTCTGCGTCCGCTGCCAGCACGCCGAGCGGCAGGCAGGACAGGAGCATTGCCAGCAAGAGCAATGCAGCGGTCATTCGTTTCAGTTTCATCAAGATTCCTCCCATCAGTACAGGCAATCCAGCCATTTCAGCCGCAGTTTTTTCGGCCAGTTTGTGTGGGTTTTCAGCAGGTCGAGGACGGACGCATGGAACTGCTCCATGCTTGTCCGCTCCTCGTTTGTGAGCGCTTTTGTGGAAAACAGCGCCCGTGCGTTGAGCATCGTCATGTCACGCAGACGGGAAGCAGATTCCTCGCCAAAGCGTTCTTTCATGTCCTCGCAAAGCTCCAGCATGGAACCTGTGCCGCGCTTGAGACCCATTGCGGCCAGCAGCGATGCGCAGTCCGTAAACAGGCAGGCGGCTGCGGCAGACTGGTCTTCCTGCGTGAACGTTTCATTCCGCTTTTTGAGGATGACTGCGTGCCGGATGAAGACAGCCGCAAGCAGCAGAAGCAGCAGCGCGGCAGCGAGGATGATCCAGAACGCGGGCTTGTGAAGAAGTCCCGTGCGCTGGCCGCCGTCCGGGGTGTTGTCCTCCGAATCGTCCGGCTCTGCATCGTCCTGTTCCAACTCCTGACCTTCCGTTATACGCGGGCCGTCGCCGTTGCCTTCCTTGCCCGCGCCGACCGGCTTGATGCCGCTCTCGGTCTGTTCGGCGGAAAGATTTTCAAGGCCCGGCGTCAGCGCCAGCGGCAGCCAGCCGATGCCGTCCTGATATACCTCCACCCACGCGCCTGCGGCGCTTGCGTCCACGCTCGTCGGCTCATTTTCCGTAGTTTTAATCGTATACCCCTCGACATAGCGGGCGGGGATGCCGTAATAGCGGAGGGCCAAAGCCGCGACGGTCGCGTACTGGTACGTCGTGCCGTCCGCGGTATCTGCCAGCGGCAGCGCGATGGTATCGCTTCCGTCAAAGCACAATTCCAAAAAGGCCAGCGCCGCCGTCTGCGCCTGTTCTTTCGTCAGGCTGTCTGCCGGGCCGTAGCTCTCACAGCATTGATCCAGCACCGCGCCGAGCTGTGCGCGGAACTCCGCAGGCACGTCCAGCGCGTAGGAATATACAAATTCGCGGTACGCGCTTTCCATCTGTAAGTACGATTTCACGCCGTCCGACGTGTCATTCTGCAAAAAGTCCAGCAGCTCCGGCAGCAGCGTCTGCGCATCCGAAACCGTCTCATAGGAATAGCCGCGTTCACCGCGCAGACCGCTCGTTTCGACTGCGGACGGCTGAATTTTGTTTCTTGCCAGCCCTGCGCGTTCCGGAAGAATCGTGCACGGCTCGTAGCGGTACAGACTGCATCCGGTAAGATTCTGCACACTGACGCTGCCGGACCGGTAATTGCCCATCAGCCGGACGGCCGCTGCCAGCTGGCTCTGCGGGTAGAAGCCGGACTGATGCAGCCAGTAAAAGAGGTCTTTTTCCTCTGCGGCGGTTTCTGCGTCCAGCGCCGTCCATGTTTCATTTTCGTAGGTATCACCGACGAAGCCGCGCAGATAGAGCGTCTGCGCTGTGTCTGCCGTGACGGACAGAATGGTGTCCGTGCTTTCTGTCTTCACGACCGGTTCGGACAGATCACCTTCCGGCAAGATTTCTTCCGCTTTTTCATAGCGCCAGTGGTGTAACGAATCTTTTGCATTTTGCGAAAGGGCCTGCATCGTGCCTGTTTGCAGGGAGATTGCGGCTATGCCCGCAACGATCACGCCCACAAGCAGGAAACTCGCTGCCGAGACGGCGTTTTTGTTTTTCTGCCATGTCAGCATCAGCAAGGCAATGGCTGCCGCAGCAAGGAGCAGGACGCCCGGCTGCACAAAGGCTGCCGCTACACTCAAGGCTGCTAATAGAACCGCCGTCAATGTCGGTACGCGCGAGAGCGCGACACTTATCATCGCAAGCAGAATGCCCGCCACGATCCCGGCCAGCCAGAGGCCGGTGCCGTCCGTTTCGGCAAGCGGCAGGAGAATGCCCTTTTCCGCCGCCCAAAGGTCACGCAGCGTGTTCCATGCTGCGCCAGAACCGCTCAATAACGGGTTCCGCGCGAACAGAACAACGAGCAGCAAAGCCGCCAACAGAATGGGGAGCAGCAGCTTCGTCTTCTGGAAATGCCGGATGATTGCGGCAGCGATGCACGTCAGGATACCTGCACCCAGCAGCCAGAGCATGGCGGTGAAGCCGCTTACTGCGTAGAAAATCGCGGCAAGCGCCAAAAAGATCAAAATGCTGGCAAGGAGGTCAAGCAGCGCACTTTTTTGATTGCTGCTTTCCCGATAAACCCCGGCCCGCAGACCGGTCAGATTCTTTTGTTTCATATCCGGCCCTCCTTACAGTTCCAGCTCGGAGAGCTGCGCGGCGTAGTCGTTTTCATTGAACGCTTCGCCGCAGATGAGCGCCGTCAGGCGACCGATGCTTGCAAGCTCGTCCGTCTCTGCCTTGCGTTCAGCAGCCACATAGACCAGATGCGACCAGCTTCCGGCGGGCACCTCCTGCAACAGAAGCGACGCGCCGCTGACGCCCGTGGCTGCCTTTGCCGTAAACAGACGCGGCAGCAGGCCGATGAGGTCGTCCATGTCGCGAATTTGCTGAAAAACACAGCGTCCCGTATCGCCCTCGTTCCAACTAACAGAGAATTGCACGGACTGGGAAAGGAGATTCCGGCAAACGGAAACGACGATCTCGGCTTCTGCATCCGTTCTGTCTACCGTTGGATTTTCTTCCGTGCGCTCCCAGAATACCGCGGCAGAGCGCGTGATCGGCAGCGACGGATCTTTGACGATCAGCTTGCCATATTTGTGACTGAGCTTCCAGTGGACTTGCCGCTGGCTGTCGCCGGGAACGTAATCGCGGATCTGGAACATCTCGGACAGGTCATAGCCGGGACACTCGTTGGAATAATCCTCGGTATCGTCGATGTGCGCGGCCGCGGGGGACAGCACCAGCGTCTGCAAAAACGTATCCGGCTGCACGACGCAGGCCCCGTGCGCGTCAAGCTGTGTTTTCACGCCGATGAGACCGAAGCAGTCATACAGACGGGCAGATTCCACGTTCAGGCGAACACGGCCGCACCACGGGCTTTGCAGAGAAATCTTCATCGACCGCTTGCTTTTCGGCCAGATGCCGCCGCTCACATGCACGATCTGTGTTTCGCCGTTCAGCTGGTTTTCCAGGCACACACGGCAGGAAATCTGGCAAATTGGGAAAACAGTCGAGTTCTGCACGGTCAGCTCTGCCGTTCCGCTCTCACCTTTGCGGAGATTTACCGGCAGCCCGACCGCCAGTTTCAGCTTTTTGGCCGCGTACAGGTTGACCGGCAGACACAAAAGCGGCAGCAGCACCATGCAGGCGGCGAGGCCGAGCGCGATGGGTCTGGCTGTCTGGACGGCGAGGACGAGAAGCCCCAGCGTCAGCAGCAGCCAGACGAATTTTCGTACTATTTTCATTTTTTCAGCACCGGCATATCCGTTGTCTTGAGGATCTCGGCCAGAACGGATTCCGGCTTTTCCTCCATCATGCGGGCCTTGCTGTTCAGCATCAGACGGTGCGCGCAGACGTCCGGGAAGATCGCGGCGACGTCCTCCGGCATCACAAAGTCACGGCCGTTGAGGTACGAGTATGCCTTTGCCATCCGGCACACGGCCAGCGCGCCGCGCGGGCTGACGCCGAGCGCGACCTGCGGATGGGTGCGGGTCTTCTCCACCAATGTGGTCACATAGTCCAGAACGGCGTCGCGCATATCGACTTTTCGCACGTCCTGCACCAGTCCCAGCAGTTCTTCCTTGTTGACCACGGCATATGCCCGGTCAAGGGGATTATCCACATGGCGGTCACGGAGGATGTTGACGCTGCTCTTATGGTCGGGGTAGCCCATGCTGACGCGGATGAGGAAGCGGTCAAGCTGGGAATTGGGGAGCATCGTCGTACCGGCAGAACCAACCGGGTTCTGCGTGGCAAGGACGATGAAGGGATTCGGCAAATCATACGTCTTGCCGTCCACTGTGACCTTGTGCTCCTCCATGGCCTCCAGCAGCGCGGACTGCGTCTTGCTGGAGGTACGGTTAATTTCGTCTGCCAGCAGCAGATTCGTCATGATCGCGCCGGGCTTATAGACAAATTCGTCCGCTTTTTTGTCATAGACAGAGAAGCCGATGATGTCCGACGGCACGGTGTCCGACGTGAACTGCACACGGCGCGTCTCCAAGCCCAGAACCTTTGCAAAGGCCATGGCTGTCGTGGTCTTGCCGACGCCGGGCACGTCCTCCATGAGAACGTGGCCCTGCGCCAGAATGGCCATTAAAATCTTCTCGACAATTTCATTTTTGCCGACGATAACGGACTCGATCTCCTGTAAAATCTCGTTGATTTTTGTATTCATAGCAAGCTGCTCCTATTCGTTATTTTTTATGTCGTTATCCTTCTCCGCCGGTGTCTCCGCTGCCGTCGTCTCCACCGCCTGCGTCACCGCCGCCGGTATTGCCTCCGCCAGTGTCTCCACCGCCGCCATCGCCGCCACCGGTGTCACCGCCACCGCCAGTGTCTCCACCTTCGCCCGGATCGGGGTCAGGTGTCGGCGGCTTGTAGTTCGGGTCTGGCGTGCCGCAAACCGTGCAGACGCCCTCGCTGAACGTATGATAGTCTGTAAACTCGCCCGCTGAACCGATCTTCTCCAATTCCAGTCCACAGTCTGAGCAGTATCCGATCAAGTGCGAGCAGGTAGACCGTGATGCATCCGGGATCAGCCTGCCATCGCAGTCAAAGCCGTGGATCTGGCCGCAGACACTGCACTGCCAATCGTCGCCATACGGGACATAGTGATGCTCGCCCACAGTATCCTCCAGCTTTTCGCCGCAGATCTGGCATTCCTGATAGTGATGCTTATGGTCCTCATCAACGATCCACACGTTCTGCGGCTTGTGCCCGGCTGCGGGAGATTCTTCTTCCTTCTGCGCATTGCAGATCTCACACTTGAAGGTCTTCACGCCCGCTTCGGTGCAGGTGGCTGTGTCGGTCCGCTCTTTCCACTCGTGCGGGGACTGCTCGGTAAAGCCGCAGTTTTTGCACTTGGCGGTATGCGTATCCGCACCCTCGTCCGCGGTGTATTCCAGCTTATGTGCGCTCGGCACACCGATCTTCTCGCCGCAGTCCTTGCAGACCTGTACACACGTTCCGTTGCCCTGATCCTGATACTCCTTATTCTCGTGTGGGCAGCCCTCGACCATGCCGCAGCTGCGGCAGACATACTTTGTCGTACCGTCCTCTGCTGTGACCGTTTCGTAGCTGTGATGAACGGACCAGCTGCCGTTCATGCAGGTGATGCAGTAGCCCACGTTGTTGCCGTAACCGCTTTCGCCCGTGCCGACATCCCAGCCATAGGCCAGCGTGTAGCGGAGCGTCAGGGTATCACCGTCCTGCAAATAGTAGCCTGACATGGGCGAACCGGGGTAGAAGTCCGCACCGCCGATGGAATACATCCAGCCGGAACCCATCGTGTAGTCAAATTCACCGATACCGGTGCTTGTACCGGACAGCGGGATGCCGTTGCGGTAGATGCAGCGCCAGAGGATCGCTTCATCGCTGCCTGCGCCGAAATAGCTGTCGATCCCGGTGAGGATCTCGTCCTGTGTGCTGCCGAACTGACTCCAATTGCCGCTGAGTGCATTCGCGCGGCTGCCAAGGCCGGAGCCGTCGTCCATGGTCTGTAAATAAAAGCCGGTATCCAGCGTACCGCTGTAGGCGCAGCGGCTGGCCGGCCAATGGAAGCTGTCTGCTGCCGTGCCGAACGGGTCGCCCGCGTCATAATCCCAAATGGCTTTTGCGACCACATAGGAGACAGGCTCCTTGGACAGCACATCGTAGCTGATAGGCCCGCGGACACCGAGACCCAGCACGCTCATGTCGATATAGATGCTGGCCGTGCCGATCTTCTGACCTTCCTCGGTGCGTTTGCCGATAAGTTTCAGGGTCAGTTCGCCATAGTTGCCCTTTTCGTCCTCGGCGTAGATATACAGCGTATGCTCGTTCCGGTCGCCCTCGTCCAGATTCTCCGGGATGAGCAGATACTGCTGCACATAGCCGGAGGTGCTTTCAAACTGCACGTTTTTGCCGTCCAGCTGGACGGTCAGCTTTGTCTCCGTGCCGGTGGCAAGGATGTGGCTGACGGTATTGCCCGCGGCATCCTCTGTCCATGCCTCGACAGTCAGGTTGACCTCCTGCCCGTTGGTGACGGTATCGCCGTCGTGCAGGTTCGTCCGGATCTTGACGCTGTTATCTCCGCGATGCTTGTACGGAACATTGAACACAAACGTATAGCTGTCGCCGCCTGTGCCGGTGGCTGTAACCGTAAATGTGTTGCTGCCGGTTCTGTCGCCTTCCAGCAGGAGCGTCACACTGCCGCTGGGGGATGGGAGTGTAACCGTTTTGAAGCTGCCGGACTGATAGCACTTGACAGACTGGATGGTCACGTCCGCCGCTTCCTCTCCGCGGATGGTGAATGTGTAGTTGAGCAGTCCATCTGTCAGCTGATCGTCATAGACCGGATCGGCGTTGACGGTTCTCTTGTTCTCGCACGTCAGGACGCAGGGTTTCGCCGCGCCGTCCTCCATGACCGTGTAGGACATTTCCATGCTCACGTCGCTCTGGTAGCGGATGGTGACCGTGAAGTTCACCGTGCGATCCTTGACCGCTGCGGTCACAAGGACGGTATAGCTCGCGCCGTTCTCGGCAGATTCGAGCTGGACAGAACCGCTGTCCGTGTTCATAGCGGCTCCGTTGAAGCTGGCGCTTGTGATCTGCGCATCCTCCGCGCTTTTGCCGGTCAGGGTGAGCTTATACAGAAGCTCGCTGTTATTGATCTGGTTGTGCTTGATGGTCAGCGCCGCGCGCTTGTCTGCGTCGCAGAGAACGGTCTGCGCCGTGACGGATTTTTCATACCATGTGAACTGGAGCTGAAGGTCAAGGCCGTCCTCGTATGTCACGACGAACGTATAGCTGATCGTCTGCCCCAGCACCTCGGCGGTCACGGCGAGATAGTAGGTCTCTGTATCCTTGTCGTCTGCCGCGGCCATTTGAATTTCGCCAGATTCCGAGAGCGTCCCGCGTTCGCCGTCCGTCGCCCAGTATTCCGCCGTGCGGATCGTCGCGTCGTCCGCGCTCTCACCAAGGAAGGTCAGCGCGTATGTAAATTTGCCGTCTGTCAGCGTGTCGCTCTTGACTGTGCGATTGACAGAGCCGTTGGCCGGGCAGGTGGCCTGACCATTGGGCTGCCATGTAAGCTGCAAATCAAGGTCAATGCCGCTTTCCAAGCGAAGCACAAACGCGAAATTCACGTCTGTCTCCACGGTTTCGCCCTTCTGGTTCTTTTGTACGGCATGGGCCTGCACGGTCAGGATATAGTTTTGAAACTCCGCGCCGTCCGGCAGCGTCATATCCAGCACGCCGCGCGTTTCCGCGTCCTGTGATACGCCGTTTCCAACTGCAACCTGCACACCGGTGATCTTTGCGTCGTCCGCGTCAAGGCCGGTGAGGTTGAGTTCATAGCGCAGTCTGCCGCGATCAAGCTGGGCAAGCAGCACGCGCTTGCCGACAGATTCTCCCGGCGCACAGACCATGGAGCTTGCCTGTGAGCCATATTTGTACCACGTCAGCAGCGCACCGAGGTCAAGTTCTGTTTCCGGCAGATCCTCGTCTGTTTCGCCGGTATCTCCGGCTTCCTCGCCCTCGTCGCCCTTGTTGGAATCGGTATTCGTGCCGATGGCGGCGTCAGCAAGAACCTCCTGCTGGGGCTTCGATCCCGACTGCTGCTCCGGCTGGGTATCCTGTCCCTGCTCTGCCTGATTTTCCGTTTCCTCCGGGTCAGGCTGCTCCTGCTCGCCGGTCAGCTCGCTATCGGCGCTGCCGCCGGAACCGGCTGCGCCGGTGCTCTCGGCTTCGCCGTTTCCGGCGTGGCCGGGCGCTTGTCCCGCTTGCAGGACGGTGATCTCCTGCGGCGCGGCTTGCAGGATGGGATTTTCCGGCTCGGCCGACCGCATGCCCATGAGCGGCAGACAGATACTCAGCAGCAGCGCGCAGATGAGCACGCCGCAGCCGGCCTGCTGCAGCCATGGGAACCTTTCAAAGAATTTTTTCATGTGTGTTCGCCCTCCGGGAAAAGGGCTTCCCCCTTAAAAAAGTCTGCATTTTGTGCAGCTTATTCGTACTTTTAAGAAGTACCCTTAAACGCACGAATAAGCCGCACGGTTCCACGCCGAAAAAACGGCGTGGAACCGCCCAGCTTGGGGTGGTTATCCAATATTCAATTCAGAACGTTGGCCTGCGTGTTTCATTTTGCGATTTTTTCCATGAAGCGCATGAGGATGGTCGCGACCTGTGCGCGGGTGGCGGAGCCCTGCGGGTTCAGCTTGCCGTTCGAGCCCTGAAGGAGCCCCTCGGCGACTGCCCACTGCATGGCCTCTGCCGCGTATCCGCTGACCTTGTCCGCATCGGAGAATGCAGTCAGGGCGGCGGACTTGCTTACGTCGTAGCCCTTCTGCTTCGCGTAGCGGTACAGGATGGCCGCCAGCTGCTCGCGCGTGACCTCGCCGACCATGTTCGTGCCGTCGGAAATGCCGTTGCTCATTGCCCATTTCTGACCTGCCGCGTACCACGGCGTGCCGTTCGTGTTGACACCCTCGACACGGGCAAGGATCGTGACGATCATGCCGCGCGTGGTGGTGGCGTTCGGGCTGAAGCCGTTCTTGGAGGTGCCGTTCATGAGGCCCTTTTCAGAAACATACTTCACAGCATCCGCATACCAGCTGCCAGCCGGGACATCCGTGAACGAAGAGCCTGTGGTGGGCTTGTCGTCCTTCGGCTTGCTCGGCGTGGTGGGCTTCGACGGAGTGGGAGGTGTCGGCGTAGGCGGATTCGGAAGATCAGCGTATGCCTTTTCACAAGCGAGAAGGACATCGTAGTTGGTGACAAGTTCCTTCTGCGCATCGGTCAGCGCGTCATAAGCCTTGCGTGCCTTTTCAATCTTCGGGCCGCTGCTGCTTGTAACAGAATCAACACCGCCGATATCATCGATCAGCTTGATAACTTCCTGCGCCGCAGCCCTATCGATCTCTTCCTGCTCTGCCTGCTGCTTCAATTCCTCATAGCGTGCTTCAGCTGCTTCCAGATTTGCCAGTGCTTCAGGATACTTCTTCTGGAAGATCTCCTTCTGCGCATCCGTCAGTGCATCATACGCTGCACGGGCGGCTTCAATGGCAGCCTTGCTCTCAAGCGTGACATTTTCAGGCAAGCCAATATCCTCGATTGCCTGATTTGCCTTCTTTGCGGCATAAGCATCTGCAAGTTCTTCTTCGATCTGAGCGCGCTTTGCAACTGCGGCTTTGAGCTTTTCGGTATTTGCTAACGGATCGCAGAGAGTATTGTCAAACACATCCAGATACGTCTCATTGCTTCCCAGCAAATCATCACCGTAGGTCTGACGCAGTTCCGCAATCATAACCGTCAACTCTGTCTTGTCGCCGCTGTCGCCGGTGATACTGGGCTGACCCCATGCAGAGTTATCCGCATTCAGGTCTGCGCCGTATCCCCAAACCGTGAACTGCCAGCGCATGACATCGCCATCAGACATCTGCCAGTTGGCTGCACCGACACCCGGGAAGGAGGGCAGATCGCTGTCATTGACATTGCTGATGGAGTACATCCAGCCGGACATCTGGTGATAGTCGAACTCACCGAGATAGTTGCCGGTATTGTACTTATCGTAGTCAATCGCGCCTGCGGAATCCGTGATGTACTTCGGAACAAATGCGTTTTCCTGACCGGGCCAGTAAACCTGTGCCAGATAGAAGCTGTCCGTCAGCGTGCCGGTGTGCATATAGGCGCACGTCTTGTCCGGTTCGCTTTCGTGATAGGTCTGGTACGGCTCCCAGCCGATATCACCGTATTTCTCCTTCAGGGTTTCGATGATCAGGTCGCTGATGACGACGCTTGCCGGCGTGTTCTTGTCCACCGTAACAATGGTGGGCTTAATGAAGTAGCCAAGCGTCAGCGTCTGTGCATCCATGGAAACAACAACGTCGATCTTGCCAACGCGATCCGGCGTGATGGCCTGCATGGCCGCCAGTGCCTTGTTGAGCGCGTCGATAATGTTATTTTCGGGATACTCGCCCTCTGCGGGGCCAGCGTTGTTGATGTCCTCGATACCCTGTTCGTAAGCAGCCACGAGCTTCTGCCACTTTTCAGCGGAGTAGTCCGATTCCGTGTACTTGTCGAACTGCTTTTTCAGGCTCTTGAGCGCCGCTTCTCTGTGGTAGGTCAAGTCATTGCCGTCGCCCCAGAATGCGTACAGCGTGACCTCGCCGTAAGGCATGCGCGCCGTGGTCGGATCCCACTTTTCGCCGGTGCCGTCCTTGGTGTAGTACCAGCCCATGAACGACTTTCCGGAGTAGGATGCGCTCGGCACCTTGCTCTCGTCGATCTCATCGTGTACCGTGCCGGTCAGTGCTGTGCTGCTGCTCAGTTTGCCGCCGTTGGCATCAAAGGTGATCGTACCCTGCTGCGTGGCGTACATATAGAGCGCACCGGAACCACGCGGGCCATAGAGGAAGCTGAGACCGGAAAGGGGAGCCGTGCCGGCGGTAACACCAGCCGGGCGGATCTTCTTGTCGTAGGTCGTTTCGTTCGGGTCATTGTAGGCGCTGATCTGCTGTAGCTGCCACTGGCCGTCCACGAGCTTGAACGTATCGGTATCTGCATAGATGTTCGTATAGACCTGTCGGCCGCCAAAGAACGCATACACCTCACCGAACTGGTCAAGTGCCATGCCGGTTCTTTGCGCATCGACTCTCGGCATATCGGCCAGTGACGGCAGATCCTCTGCTGTTTTGCTCTCTGTGCTGAAGCGCTGGTAGGTATAGGTGCCGGTCTTCAGCAGCAGATAGCCGGGGGACTGGCTGACGATCTCCGCAGACGTCGTTGTGACGGATTCCCATGCGGAGCCGTCATAATGATACAGACCGTTTTCAGAGCCGGCCCATGCGTCAGCTGCAGAAAACTGCGCAAAGGAATTGAAGCTGTAGCCATGCGTGCTCCATGCTGTGCCGTTCCAATGGTACAGATTCTGCCAGATATCCGTGCCGGACAGGATCAGAACCGCCGAGCCGGAGCTTCGCGGATCCGCAAAGTTCCAGTTCCCATTGCCGTCCTTTACATACATGGAGAAGCAGGAGTCCGGGATCATGGTCCATGTCTTCTGCTCACTGTTCCAGCGATAGAGGAACTCGTTGCCCATGGGGGTACCGGTTCCGCTGCCCGTATAGCCAGGTGTAGAAATCTTGTCGATTTCAAGCGGCATGACCTCAACCGCAGCAATCAGGCCGTCGTCGCCATCCGGACCGACCGCGATCACGCCGTTGTACGCCATCTTCGGGATCATAGTCGGCAGACCGCTGCCTATGCCCTTGAGATCCTGCACGCCGGTCTCATCCCATGAGCAAATGCCGTTCTTGCCGTAGAAATACGCCTCCAGCTCCTTCGTCACTGCATTCACGCGCGTATAAACGCCCGCAATGTTGGGGCCGGCATCTGCGGTATTGCCCTGATCGTCCTGATTGTATTTCGGTGTGGTCAGATATACATAATTGTCGTTTGCCGCCACATTATTGTTTACCGCGATCTCGTAGGTCTTTTCTACTGGATCCAACGTACCGGCCGTCGTGCGCAGCGTTGCGCGTACCTTCAGTGCACTGGTATTTGGGACCGAATCAATCGTAATATATGCCGTATTATCCTCGCCAGCGCGTAAGGTATTTCTTGTTCCTATGGTCTGGCTTGTCACAAGCGTCCCGGATGCGGTATAAACATCCATCTGCAATTTCGGCATAGGTATCGCCGCAGACACCTTGAACGGTACATAAAGCGTCGCCCTTGTGCCCACATACGGCACCATAACGTCCCGCGTTCCGCCCCAGCCAGGGTTGATAATGTCTGTGCTAGATGTTCTGCTCTCTAAATAAGCACCGTCCAGCAAATCAAGGGTCGCCAGACGGTAATGAGCAGTAAACTCTGTGTTTGCTGTTACATTTGCTGTATATGGATTTTCTGATGAGATAAAGGTGTCATTCTGAGACCAATGATCAAACTCATATCCATCCGCAGGTGTTGCAGAAAGTCTCCACTGATCTGCACCGTTTTGGGAATTGACATATTCGGCAGTCTGTGTACCGGCCGATGAAATTTCCGCACGAACCGTTACATGATATGGCTCCCGGAAGTACGCAACAAATGAAGCCGCTTCCGTTGTCTCAACCATATACGGATTTTCCCGCAGATGGTTTGCAGCCGTGTCTTCTGCATTGCCCCGCAGCCAATAGTCAAAAGCATATCCAGCGGCTGATTTTGCGAGAACGCCGTAGGTGTTTCCCTTTTTATACATAACACCAGCGGTGCCCTTTGATTCATCGCTGGATGTTGCGGAAACGTTGTCGACCTTGGCCTGGGCTTTGGGCGTAATGGTTACAGTCGTTCCGCCGCCCCAGCTGGTGTCTTTTCGTCTGAGAATGGCCAACCGGGTGCCGGATATAAAGGTTAATGTATTGCCCTGCATGGTTATGACAGGGCAATCCATTGTCGTCATTGCATGGATACTATAAGTATGATTCGAAGAACTGAATCTGGTATAACTTTCGTCCAGACCGCTTACAGTCCAGCAGTTGTAATTCTCCGTCTGTTCCCCTGCCGGGAAATCCGTTAACGTTACACTGCTCGTCGAAAATCCTGCACTCGGAATCAGGAACTCATTTCTCTGACCAGCGTTTAGCTCCACTTCAGTGTTTCCGAGCTTAATCGCTCCGGTTATGTCTCCCTGATAATCGCTGAGATCAACCACCACAAGGATCTGCTGCTTTGTCGGTTCCGCGGCAAAAGCCAGGACTGACAACGATGATATAAACAGGCATAAAATCAAAAGAAGACCAATTACTCTACGTCCTTTGATTTTCTTCACCTTCCTCCGTCTTTTTTCGTATCCCATGCTTCCCGCAGCGCAGCGCCGGAGGAAGCATGGGCAGCAAAATGGCCGGACACCGAACGCCTGTCTGTCAACGAAGGCGTGCAAACGACGGCCGATGTCCGGCCACACTATGCTGTTGCAATGTTAATTAAGGATTTGGTTTCTAATGCTTTATGCCGGATCGTGGACCACATACAGATGGTTATAGTCGTTGCCGAACACAGCGTATCCGTTGTCGATTGCCATGCCGCCCAACGCATAGGTATCTGCGTCAGTTGTCCAGACCTGTGTGCCGGTCGTGCCGTCGAATTTATAGCAGACGCCAGCACCTGTAGCGGAATTGGTATTGAAATAGAGGTAGTCCGTGCCGGTGCCGTTACCCTTTACAACGATGGAGCTCTGAATCGGCATCTGGTTGTTCACGCTCGCATTGTAGGGGATGACCTCGGTGAATTCTTGCGTTAACGTATTCACGCAGAAGAGCGCACCGTTGTTGAAGCCCGGATAAACGCCGACATAGAGGCGGTTGCCGACCTTCGTCGGGGTGGAGGTGGACTTGACGCCAATGTCCAGAACCCATTCTACCGCCAGCTGATTATAACCAGGATCAAAGAGGCAGCACCACACGAAGCCGCCCTGCGACGTAAAGTACAGGTATCCATCGTCCAGCATGATCGAGGAGCGGACGTTACCGGCCTCACTTTCATCCCACGTGAGATCATAATAACCGCCGGTCGTGTCAAATGCGTCAATCGACCGCCAGTAAAGCATGCCGTTGTCGCCGCCGAAGTAGACATTCGTGCCATCAGAGACAGCACCGGCCCAGTAGAAGCCGTACGCATCCGGGGTGAACACCTTAGTTGTGCCATCGCTGATCTTGGTCTGATAATAGTGACCAGCACTGTTGCCGCTCCAGGAGCCGTAGTAGATGTAGGTGCCGTCCGTGGTGATCGGCGTGTTGATCTGCTGCGTGACCGTCAGCGTTGCGCCGTCCACTGTCGGCTGGAATGTGCCGTCGAGCGTCGGGGTCGTATACAGATTGGTAATCCGGACGATGGAGCCGCCATTGCGCAGAACGCTGGGATCCTGAATCTTCAGGCCGCTGACGCTGCTGTTCACGCTGACGATTTCCACCTCAAACTTGACCGTGCTGTTGCTGCTCAGCGTCAGGCCCGTCGTGTCAGCGAGGTTGACGTTGTAGTAGTGATAGTAGCCGGTATTGTTGGTCGTATCCTCCGTCGGAGCGTCGCTCATTGTGAAGACAACTTCATCGACCGGGGTCGTTGTGGAGGTGCTGTTGTTGATTACATTGAGCTGCTTACCATTGATATAGGCGCGAACCTTCACGTTGGCACGGGCAGCCGAGCTGGTGCCAAGATAGACACCGAGGGACAGACGCAGCGTGTCGTCCGAATTGAAGTCAACGCCAGTCTGCTGCAGGGTCACAGTCGTGTTGGTCGTGGACGTGGGGACAACAGCGTTGCTGCCGGACTTGGAGCCGCCAGAAACAGTCCATGCATCGTCGTTCAGAGCGGCCAGCCGCTCGGCAGCGGACGTGGATGCAACATAAATCGCATCGCCGGAGCCATCAGCAGCCGTACCCTTCGTCAGCAGCGGAGTTGCAAGCTGGAAGGTCTTGGAATCGTTGATTTTGAGGTTGTATGCGCTGGTTTCCGTACCCGCGATCACATTGTTGCAGTTGATACGGGCAAGCGTAGCACCTGCTGCATGACCGTCGTACATGACAAACGCATAGGTCGTCGTGCCGATGGTGCTCATGACCGGAACATTGTCAACGCCGTCCCAACCGGAGCCGGAGTTCAAAAGGTTGATTTCCTTCACTGTGGGAGACGTGCTGGTGGGGGCCTCAGTAACCACACTATTGTGGTTATTGTTGCCGCCATAGACTGTCCAGTCAGCGAATACTGTTACGGAGAACAGCATTGCCAGTGCCAGCACAAGCGCTAAAATTCTGCCAGTTCGTTTCATAATCAGAAACTCCTTTCACATTGCAGATATTTTCGTTCCTCACGTACTCCTCAATGCAGCCGAGGAACAGACTGCATCAAGGTTTATGTCACAGCCGGATACTGTAGACAACAAATGGTGTGCGAGGGGATATGCGTTAGGGTTTTCCCCGGCTCTGTGTTCCCGCGCAGAGCCGGGGAGACTCGGTGCGCCTCCCGGCGCGTCGGCAGCCGCCCCAGGGGGATGGGGCCGCTGGCCTATACAAATCTGTTCCCGAACAGATCGTATCCGTTATGAGTTCCGCGCGCCTCTGGCGCGTCGTTTCTCGTTGCGCTCCTGATTGTAAAGCTCTGTCTGCCGCTTGTATTCCTCGTCGTAGCGGAGCTTCCGCACCGCGGGCGGCAGATCGGCCAGCACCGCGTTGACGCGCGTGCGGATGATCCGTTCCCGTACCTGTCCGCCGTCAAACCGGCCCTGTGCGGCGCTCATTCAGCGCCTCCCGCGGCTTCCGCCGCCTTTTTCGCTTTTTTCTTCTCCGACTTCTGCTCGCGCCGGGCGGCTTCGGCCGCTTTTTTGCGGTCTTTTTTCGCCTGCGCGTGCAGCGCGGACTGGCGTTCGTACTCCGCCTGGAACAGCGCTGTCCGTTCCAGCGGGAAATTGCTCACGGCCGGGCCAGTGCTGACCGGAAAGCCGCTGTATGCCAGCGCGTTGACCCACGAGCCGAAGCGAAGGGCCAGCAGATCGCCGCCGAGGACTTCCGACTGCGCCGGGACGTGCCCCAGCTCCACCTGACATCGCCGCAGGTACTTGGCAAGCTCTGCCGCCGAATCCTTCTGGTGCTCCAGTATGAATTCAATGTTCCGGCGGGATATCTCCAACCGCGCAGCCTCGTTCATTTTCCGTTCGTGCAGCGCCCGGTTATCCTGATAATAAAACGGCTTGTCCTTCATAGCCGCACCCCCGCTGCCGCGCAGATGTCTCGCACGATCTTCCGGTTCGCGAACGCCGGGGGATTTTTCAGGAATTCGGCGGCTTTGCCGTCGTAGATGCTGCGCAGCGCCTTTTGCCACGAGCCAAAGCGGTATTCAAGGAAATCTCCGCCGATGACCTCCACCCGCGCGGGCGGATGGCCGATGTCCTCCATGCAGTCCCGCAGGTACAATGACAGCGCCTCAAGGCTGTCGTGCTGGTGGTCGAGAATAAACTGGGTGTTCTTTTTGTTGATGATGTGCCTGACGCGATTCAATACCTGCCGGGTGCGAGCGTCCGGCTGGCGTTGCTGTTCGTCGTGCATGATGCTCCTCCTATCGTACTTTTTCGCATACCATCCCTATGGTGGGATAATCTGGATATGACACAAAAAAGGCGCAATTTGTTCCGTAAAGGGGAAACAAATTGACACCCGTGTCAAGTACGATAAGCAGATCATCGTGCCGCCTACCATACGTTTTTGTTTACCTCCTGCACATCGCGGGATCATAAAACAGACAGAATCCCATGCAGTGAGAATAGCGATTCTTCCGACTCGGACTATGGATGCAGATCGCATCCGCGCTCTGATTCCTACCTTCTCATGGGGAATCCCCACAATGGCGGCCTTTCGGCCACATGACCTGCGAACAAGCGCTGTCTTACGCTTTCCCTCAGATCACTTTGGAATCTTGCTCATCCTTACGGCTCCGGGCGAGCAGCCGTGCACACTCCCAATGCGCACAGCCTTCCTCTTTCATCACAAGCTCAGTCCAATCATGGCCGCGACCTGTGATTACACATCCTCAGCAAACAAAAACCAACGATATGAAATTGTAAAATTGAGCAGTATTACACTTTGCTCACCGTGCCCTACTAAAATAGAAAACACGGCATTCGCATTTCCCAAAGTGTAGCACTTTGAAACCAGACAAGTTCCATGACTTTCGCATTATTTCACTCATATTATACAGCATGGCAGAAAATTGTCAATCCGATGCCCACTTATTTTCAAGTAAAATGGTAAGAAAATATCGGAAAGGCAAATGTATGTTCGCTGCTTTTCGGGAATTCGCTTGTTTCGCGATTTGCAAAAGTCGATTCGCCGTCAGCATTCTGGTAACAGTATTTTGTTGGAGAGGAGGATTCTCTTGTCAAACACAGGCGAGAACATCTATGAGCGTCGGGATGGACGCTGGGAGGGCCGTTATATCTGCGGCAGGAAGCCGGATGGACGTGCGCAATATGTATCCGTTTATGGGCGGAGCTGCGCAGACGTTCGGAATAAGATCCGTGAGCGGCTTCGGGCGTGTACGCCGGAACCTGCGCCACGCAGCGCCGGAACATCCGTTTTGACGGTAAATCAGCTTTTTGAATCGTTTCTAAGTCATGCGGATGTGAAGCCGTCCACATATGCCCGCTACAAGACTGTCATTGACCTTCATATTCTTCCGAAGCTCGGCAAGCGCCGTGTCGCAGGTTTGACGGCGAAAGAACTTTCTGGGTATCTGGCTGAGAAACGGAAATGCGGAAATCTGCGCACCGGTGGCCCGCTCTCTGAAAAAAGTGTACGGGATCTGGCCGTACTGATTAAAAGTGCGCTTCGTTTCGCGCAAAAGGAGTTTCATATTTACACAGACGCGCTGAATATGCCGCTGCCGTCGTACAAGCAGAAGCGTGTGCGCGTCTTTTCAGATCAGGAAGTGCAGCGGATGGCAAGGACGATTCAGGACGTGCCAAATCAAAAGAATACCGGCATTTTGCTGGCCGTGTGCGCCGGAATGCGGATCGGCGAGATATGTGCGCTGAAGGTATCCGATATCGACTTTTTAGCCGGTACGATAGATATTTCACGTGCTGTACAGCGGGTTCAGACAGGCACGAAAACGGAACTGCTGGTGCAAACGCCGAAAAGCGATGCTTCGGAGCGCGTGATCCCGCTCACATCGGACTTGCTTTGCTATCTGAAAACCGCAGTTCGTGGATTGCCAGAGCGCGCGTATATTCTGACCGGCCGGTCAGATAAACCAATGGAGCCACGAACGCTTCGTTACTATTTCAGCGGCTTCCTGAAGCAATGCGGCATCCGATACCGAAATTTCCACGTGCTGCGGCACACATTTGCAACACGCTGCATCGAGACAGGCATGGATGTCAAAAGCCTGAGTGAGCTGTTGGGCCATGCGGACGTTCGCACCACTCTAAAGTTGTATGTGCATCCCTCTTTGGAATCCAAGCGGCGTGCAATTCAAAAAATCGCACTTCTGGATATTTGTTCGTAAAGTTTATTCGCCGTCAGACATTCTGGTCATCGCGCCGAAGGCCCCTGAAATTACGGCGAAATTCATCCGATAATCCCTGAGTGCTATACTTTGGGAAAAGTTTTCGGAGCATTTATCCACCATTCACATATTACCGCCAGGTGTTATGGCTGGGTGGATTCTATTTGCGTATCTGTTATATGAAAAGAAGGATGCCAAAAAAGAGGCATCCTTCCTGTTTAGACATGATTAAATACGGAATTTCCGAATGCAAAGGAAAAGCTGCAGACAAAGCTCCTGATACAGATCTTCATCGAGCGCTCCGTCAAGAACAGATTCCTTCACCAAAATAGGCTGATACATCGTCAGGATGCGTTCAGCAGCTTCGTTGTCTCCGGCTTTGGCACAGATCAGCAGTTCCAGGAAGTTCATTTCCGTTCCTCCAATTCTTTCTTGATTCGCTGGATTGTGCGGTAATAAATCGCGGCTACTCCTTTATAGCCTATATGAAATTCGTCGGCCAACTCTGCAAATGAGCGTTCTTCCAACGCTCTGGAAAGAAATATCATTCTGTCGCGCTCCTGAAGCTTTTCCAGAAGTCACATCAGTGCGGCATATTCGGTCTGCAAATCAAGCGCCCTGCATACTGCGTCTTCCATGTCATAAGTGGACGCAAACACGCTGTTGCTTGATTCTATAGGCTGTTCATGCTGCTGGTGGCTATTGCGGCGGGAAAGAAAGGCCCTCTTTCTTCGCCGCAGTGCCACCAGCAAATATGCGGTAAACTGGTTCTGAATCACATGTTCTTCGCTTGTTCCGCTGTTTCTATATTGCATGGCACCCTCCGTATTTATCTGTTCTGCTGTTCGGACAAAACAGACGGATACGGGGGATTTCTGCACCGTGGAAAGATTCGATGCGGCGGAGCCTGAGAATCATAGATGCTGT
>ERZ1026915.174-NODE-174-length-34459-cov-16.485002_pt1 | contig 34459 bp, 27 predicted proteins | sample MGYA00519466_ERZ1026915 | MGnify/ENA primary metagenome ERZ1026915 (study PRJEB26926, sample SAMN06164884) | human gut metagenome | biome: ENVO:00009003; feature: ENVO:2100002; material: ENVO:00002003 | host: Homo sapiens | place: USA | collected 2012 ... | reverse complement strand
ATGCCTAGTCTCGTGGGCTCGGAGATGTGTATAAGAGACAGCATATATATTATTACTTAGAACCATTGCTTAAAACCATTCTTTCTTTTATTGCCCTTTTCTTTTCACAAATGTCATATTCTTTTATAAGATCAGCAATTCTAGTCATAATCTTAATAAGCTGATCTATAGTAAATCTCGCTTCAAATGTAAATGGTTTTTGTTCATTTGGCCTATCTTTCAACACAACAGTAGTATTTTTCAATATTCTACTAGCAGCCGTATATTCTTCCGGAAAATTAATATCAACATAAAAATGCGCAACTGCATTTCGAATTCTTTTCATGCAATTTTTCAAATTTCTTTCTTCCACTTTGATTTTCCAACTCGAATCATTTCCAAACCATTCGCAAATCTCCATAGAATCCATCGAAATTTGCGGTAATAATGTTTTATATTTTTCACAAGGAATCACAATACCACAGTACAATGTCCTAATTAAATTCATTCCTAAATTAATATTATAATTATCTGATTTCCGCGCTCCACGTTTCCATTTTTCAAAAAAATCACTTACAGACAATGGTTGCTCCGTTTGATTCCATAATACAGAATCTAAATTCATTAACAAACTAAATGTATCCAAATTGTTATCAAGCATTTCAACATAATATCCATGATTCATTTCGTTGTCCATAACAGCCTCCACTTTAATAATCATTATAATTCTATACTACATTTTATTTTTTACAGTTCTCTCTGTAATTCTATTTTTTGCGTCTTGTTACTAATTATACCTCATTCCGCGATTTTTCTTTCTCACCGGGGTAAAAAACGGGGTAAATCCAAAATACTACTCCCTGCATCCCCTGTATTTGCGTACATTTTCATAAATAATACTGATTTCGGGAGTAAAAATCAATAAATTCCTTGACGGGATTTAGGGCAAATGTTATAAATATAATAGGACTCAGTTTGAAAAACTATACCTAGGAGGAATATTATGCCAAATATAGAGTTACTTGAAAAAGCAACCCCAGTTGCTCCGATCCGTATCGCAGCACTTGCCGGATGTCAGGACCTTGCAAAAGAGGTTGACAAGAAGCTTGTAAAATTCCGTAAAGAACTTATAGCCAAAAAGAAACCCAGCACTGTACCACAGGGATACAGCCTTCCTTCTTTCCTTGTAGAATGTGAATGTGTACGCTTCGGTACCGGCGAGGGCAAGGGTTATATCAAAGAGTCTGTACGTGGTGCCGACCTTTTTATCATGGTGGATATCACAAACTACACAGAAACTTATACTGTCTGTGGTCATGAGAACCACATGTCCCCGGACAACCACTATCAGGATCTCAAACGAATCATCTCCGCAGCTACCGGTAAGGCTCATCGTATCAACGTGATCATGCCATTCCTTTATGAAGGACGTCAGCACCGCCGTACCAAGAGAGAATCTCTTGACTGTGCACTGATGCTCAAGGAACTGAGTGATATGGGTGTTTCCAACTTCATCACTTTCGACGCACATGATCCGCGTGTACAGAACTCTATCCCGCTGAACGGTTTCGACAACTTCTTCCCGACCTATCAGTTCCTTAAGGCACTGGTCAAGGACGTTAAGGACTTCAAGCTCGACAACGATCACCTGATGATCATCAGCCCGGATGAGGGAGCTATGTCACGAGCAGTATATTTCTCAAATATCCTCGGCGTCGATATGGGTATGTTCTACAAACGCCGCGATTACTCCACTATTGTAAACGGCAAGAACCCTATCGTTGCTCATGAGTTCCTTGGCGATTCCGTTGAGGGCAAGGATGTTGTTATCATCGATGATATGATCTCTTCCGGAGAGAGTATGCTCGATGTTGCAAAGCAGATCAAAGAGCGTCACGCAAAACGTGTCTTCATCTGCACTACTTACGGTCTGTTCACAGATGGTCTTAAGAAATTTGATGAATACTACGAAAAGGGCTGGATCGATAAGGTGATCACCACCAACTTAAACTACCGCGATCCGGAACTCCTCGAGAAACCATATTACATTGAAGCAAATATGAGCAAATATCTTGCAAGTATTATGGATATCATCAACCACGACCTGTCTGTAGAGAAGGTACGTTCCAGCAACGATAAGATCATGGAGCTTATGGAGAAAGTCAATAAGTGCTGATTTATCTGCCAAATAACATTTATGGGCTGTATACCGTTTTTATCTGTACGGTATGCAGCCCATTTTCTTTGTCGATATCTTTTATTTCGTTTTCTTTATTCCCAAAAACGCTCCAAGATTTCCCCTTTTGCCATGTGATGCCCTGTGAGAAAAAAGGAACTCCGGATTGCAGCAGGTGCACAGGTTCGGAAGGGAGATATGTTCCTCTCTGATTCCCGCTTCCAGCATGATCTGATGGTTCGCCTCCCAGAGATCCAGCTGATATTTTCCGTCCGGTTTTCCATAAAACAGAGAATCCCACTGTTCTTCTGCAAAATTCTCCTTAAACTGTTCAATCACATCCTCACTAACCTCATAGCAGTCCTGGCAGATAGAAGGTCCTACTGCAGCATAGATTTCTGACGGCTCAGAGCCGAACTCTTCCTGCATTCTCCGAACAGTAACCGCACCGATTTTTGCCACTGTTCCTCTCCAGCCGGAATGAGAAAGTCCGATCGCACGATGTACCGGATCAATGAAGTACAACGGCACACAATCCGCATAAAACGTTGCAAGTACCAGTCCCGGAACATTGGTGATCATTCCATCCACATCTGTGTACGGTCTTGGCTTTGTGATGCCGTTTCCACGGTCTTTTTCTGTGACAAGGCGGACATTCGCCGTATGTGTCTGATCAGAGGTTACAATATCGTTCATATCGAAGCCTGCGGCATCGGCTATTCTCTTATAATTTTCTTTTACCGCTTCCTCTTTGTCCCCCCTGGTAAAGCTCAGATTCATAGAGGAATAAATTCCCTCACTGACACCTCCAAGCCTGGTGCTGAAGGCATGCACAAATCCGGGCAGTTTATCAAATTCCGGATAAGTAAGATAAGTCACGCCCTCTCTTGTATTTACCCGCATTTTGGGTCTCTCTTCCTGATGCCATTTTATATCTGTCATCAATATCCTCCTTCTGTGTTTTATCCACAGTAATCAAAGGCATTCCTGATCCAGTGGATCTCTTCTCCGTCGATCGCCACCACATCAAATCTGCAGGGAGGTTCTCCATATCCATAACGCAGAAGATAAAACTGTGCCGCCCGGCTGATCCGGCGCTGCTTCCTGATATCAACTGCTGCTGCCGCCTCTCCCGAGACCGCCGTAGCCCGGTATTTCACCTCCACGAACACAAGATAGTTTCCATCCCTGGCTACCAGATCGATTTCTCCGCTCCGGCAGAAAAAATTCCTCTCAAGAATCCTTACTCCCTGTTTTTCCAGAAAGGCAGCCGCCTGCTCTTCATGACGACTGCCTGTTTTACGTTTGTTAATACGCTGTCTCTCTTTTCTTTTTGTGTGTCGGTATCTTTTGTAAGAAAGTCAGGCGAAACCACACGCCGATTATACAAAATGCGTAATAAAACTTGCTCTGTGGATCGGGGTTGGTCCGTATTTTTTGAGTGCCTCAATATGCTCAGCGGAACCGTATCCCTTATTGGATGCAAATCCATATCCGGGAAGCGCACTGTCATATTCGACCATCATCCTGTCCCTTGTTACCTTTGCAACGATGCTGGCCGCTGCAATGGACGCGCTTTTGGCATCTCCCTTGATGATTGGAACCTGCGGGATCGTTACTCCCGGGATCGTTACCGCGTCATTGAGAAGAAGCTGCGGAGTGACCTTCAGTTTACTGATAGCTTCCCGCATTGCCTCATAGGTCGCCTGCAGAATATTGATCTCGTCAATCCTCTGCGGACTTGCCATACCAATACCTACCGCTATTGCTTTTTCCATGATAACATCATAAAGCTCTTCTCTTTTGTTCGCAGTAAGTTTCTTTGAATCATTCAGATAGAGGATATCGTGATCTTTCGGAAGGATCACTGCACAGGCTACTACAGGACCTGCCAGCGGCCCTCTTCCCACCTCATCAATCCCGCAGAGATATCCCAGATGTTCATATTCATGCTCGTAGTGCATCATTTCTTCCATGCGGAGCTTTTCCTTCTGGATGTTCGCAAGCTTCTTTTGATACTGCTGAATAATCTTCTGCACCCCGCTTCGTTCATCATCCGCATATTCCTGACAGAGTCCGTTCCACTGCTCTTCAGCTGCCGCGGCAAATTCCGCCTTGATTTCACCGATCTTTTTCATCTGCTTTTACCTGCTCTGCCCATTCAAGAGTAATTCGTCCGATCTTGCCGCCACGGAAATCGTCAAAAATCAGTCCGGAGGCTTTGACATAATCCAGTTCTTCTCCCCGTTTCAGACAGCCTCTTGCCTTTGCAATTGCTTCCAGAGTTTCAAGCGGCGTACCTTCCTCAGAAATGCCATAGCGTTTCTCAAGAAAGCCCGGATAATCCTTCTTAAGCTTCTCCAGAAGCCAGAGAGCCAGTTCTTCGATATTCAGGATATCATCCTTGATGGAACCAACGCAGGCCAGACGGATACCGACCAGTTGATCCTCGAACTTCGGCCAGAGAATTCCCGGTGTATCCAGAAGCTCTACATTCTTATTCAGGCGGATCCACTGTTTTCCCTTTGTCACGCCAGGCTTGTTTCCGGTTTTGGCACAGGCCTTCCCTGCAAAGGTATTAATAAACGTAGACTTCCCTACATTTGGGATACCTGCCACCATGGCACGGATCGGACGGTTTTTGATTCCTCTTCTCCTGTCACGCTCAATCTTTTCTTTGCATGCTTCCTGGATCACATTCTGGATTGTCTTCATTCCTGCCCCGTTACGCGAATCCACCTTCACCACATAAAATCCCTTGCTCTGAAAATATTCTTTCCAGGCCTCATTCTGTCTCTCATCTGCAAGATCTGCCTTGTTCAGAAGTATCAGACGCGATTTATTCTGTCCAAGCTGATCTATATCCGGATTTCTACTGGAGAGCGGCACTCTGGCATCCACCAGTTCTATGATCAGATCGATCAGCTTTAAGTCTTCCTGCATCTGCCGTTTTGCCTTGGTCATATGACCAGGGTACCATTGTATATTCATATCTGTCCTGACCTTTCGTATTTATTCATCTTTCGTAACTGTTCAGTACCCTCCCAGTTACGAGTCAAAATGCATTCCAAATCACCTTCGGTGATGGCATTTCGCCTTGTATGTCTCGGGATTTTGGCAAAAAATATGCCAAAACACCTCGCGGGATACTACCTTCTGAATAGTTACCATCTTTCACAAAAACCAAATTTCTCAAACGGAGAGCAGGTGAACCACAGCTTTCCGACAATATAACGCTTATTTACATTTCCGATATCAGAATAACGGCTGTCTTCACTGTTGTTGCGATTATCGCCCAGAACAAAATACTGCCCCGATTCCAGTGTAACTGTAGTGGAAGCAAGTCCCGGATTCGTGATCTCCGGAAACTGTCCGGCCTCCTGATACTCTTTGCCGTCAATCAGGATCTTTCCGTCAGAAATCTGTACCGTCTCTCCCGGAAGTCCGATCACACGCCGGATATGAAGTGCCGCATCATCACTGGCATTTGTTCTGAAAACGATCAGATCTCCTCTTTCCGGTGATGAAAATTTATATACTGCTTTATTGATAAAGAAACGATCACCGACAGAAATTGTCGGTTCCATTGAATTTTCCTGCATGGTCACAGTCTGGAACAACATGAGTGCCACCACTGCTGCAAACACCAGTGTTACCACAATCTGAAAGATCCACTTCAGAATTCCGCGAATCTTTCTGTCTTCCAGTTTTGCCTTTAATTCAAGAACCTTTGAGTGTTCTTTCCAGTTCTGTATATTCATATCTGCTCTCTCCCATAATGGAAAAGAGGGACAATAGCTGTCGTTATTGTCCCTGCTTTTAAAACATTTGAAATTTTCAGATAAAACACATTATCTAACGCGTTCTTTAACCTTTGCAGCTTTACCTACGCGGTCTCTCAGGTAGTTCAGCTTAGCACGGCGAACTTTACCCTGACGGATAACTTCTACCTTAACAACGTGTGGGGAATGAAGCGGCCATGTCTTCTCAACACCAACACCGTTGGAGCTCTTTCTTACTGTGAAAGTTTCTCTTGTGCTTCCACCCTGTTTCTTAAGAACAGTTCCCTCGAAAACCTGAACTCGCTCACGGTTTCCCTCTTTGATCAGAGCGTGTACTCTTACTGTGTCACCAACGCGGAACTGCGGTACTTCTGCTTTTAACTGAGCAGACTCAATGTTTTTGATAATGTCGTTCATTTTATTCTCTCCTATTCTTATCTGGATGTTCTTAATACATGACTCTGTAACAGAGGACCATCTTTTTTACAACGAAAATAAGTATACTATAAAAATATTCCGATTGCAAGCAGTTTTTTATTTTATGTTTAATTACCGGATGCAGTATCGGAAGCAGTGGTCGCATCGGAACTGCTCAAAATCTGATTCAGCTCATCGATCATCTCTTCGTCCTTCAGACGGAACTTGATCTCAACACGTCTGGAAGCATCCTTATCTACATTTCCATCTGCATCCAGAACCGGATTTGCCATGGAATGTCCGTTTACCGTCAGATAATTCTGAAGATTTGCCGATTGAGTGGAATCCAGAAAATTCCCCTGAATATCCAGAAGATACTGTGCCACAGCCAGGGATCTCTGCTGGGACAGCTGCAGGTTGTAGCTGTAGTCTCCGTCCGTATCGGTATAACCGTCAATGATGATCTCTGCAAGATATTTCATATAATCATCCTGCAGAAGCACCTTACAGTAGATCGGAAGGATCTGTTCCAGTGCCTGTTTGCCGGCATCGGTCAGCTCCGCCTGATCATAATCAAACATAACGCTGGCCTCCAGTGTCAGTGCACCTGTCTGTGCATCAATATCCACACTGATATTGTTCCTGGAAAACTCATTCTTCAGAGCCTCTATAACATCTGCCTTGACACCAATGATCTGATCGATCTGTGCCTGCTGGTTCTTAAGCTGCTGAGTCTTGGTATCCAGTGCAGACTGCTGGCTTTTGAGTGTGGCTTCCTGTTCCTTAAGCTTGGCAGCCAGTGCGTTCAGCTGCTGTTCCTGTTCCTCAAGCTTCTCCTGCTGGGTCTTGAGCTGCTCGTCCTGATTCTTAAGCTGCTCGTCCTGATTCTGGATCGTTCCTTCCTTCTCATTCAGGGCATTCTGCTTGTCAAGAAGCTGCTGTGTGTATTCCTCCTGAAGTGCGATCTTGTCGTCTCTCTCCTTAATGCTCTCGTTGTAGCTTTTCTGAGCCTGAAAAAGAGTCACACACATCAGCAGTACAAAGAGAAGAAGAACTCCCGCCATCATATCAGAATAGGAACGCCAGACATTAAATCCGTTGTTTTCTGATTTTTTCTTTCTGCGCATTTGTCCTCCTATCTGAATATACCAAGCTTACCTTTCTGTGTCCCTTTGGTCAGTTCACGTAAATTTCTGTTGAGTTCTTCAAGCAGTAACTGCTGCTGTTCTCCCTGCTGTTCCAGAAGTTCTTCCAGTTTATCGAAAGACTGTTTCTGTGTCAGCTGACCGGAAGAAAGGGTCACAGTCTTATCACTTCCTGCTGCCGAAATATCTGCAAGAAGACGGCGGACCTGATCCATCGTCTTGTAAGACAGCTTCTGATAATTCATAAACTCCTGAAGTCTTGCATCAAATTCCGCAACCACCTGACGGTTTGCCTGTGCAAGCTCTACATTACGCCTACCCGCTGCGGAAATGCGATCCATTCCCTGTGCAGCAGCCTCGACATATTTCTGCATGGTCTGGTTGCACGCAACCCAGAATTTCGCAGAAGAAGCTTCCGCTTCCTTGAGATAATCTGCAAGATGCTGGTAATCTGCCTGCTGTTCCTTCTGGATCGTCTGATTATCCTTAAGAATGCGGTCTGCCCTGTCGAGATATTCCTTCTGTGCCATACTGGTATCCTCCAGCATGGTACGCATATTACGCTCATGCTCCGTATATGCCTCACTGAGCTGTCTGCTCATAGACTGATAGAGATTTGTCGTGTAGTTGGCATTGTCTGTCTGAGCGTCTTTAAGCTGGGTAAGTGCCCTGCCAAAATCCTCAAACTGTGCTTTGAAAGAAAGATTCATTTCCTTCAGGAAAGTATCCAATATCTCCCTGATCGCATCCTCCTGGCATTTCGTCACAGAAGATACCAGCACATCCAGAGAATCGTTCATCTTCTGGAAGGTCGGCGTGATAACCTTTTCAAAGCTGCCCGCCATCTGTACAGAGAATTTCTCTGCCATCTGCTCCATGGCTGCGGTCTGATTCTTCTGGCTGGAAACCAGGATATTCATAGATTCACTCTCTGCTGTCGGCATGACATATGTATGGAATCGATCCAGGAATTTCTGAAGACTCGCTGTCATTGAAGAATACTCTGACCTCATGCCGCAGGTATAGACGATCGACATCGCAATACCATAAATAGAAGTCAGAAACGCTACCTTGATACCGTCTACCAGAGAAGCAACCGATGTTGTCATTGCCTCATAGTTGGTAGGTTCAAAGTTCTTAAGTCCCCACACAAGTCCTACGAAGGTACCAAGGATACCAAGACTTGTAAAAATATCCGGAGCCATTTCCAGAAGACGCTTGTGGACATGTTCATCCATATCATCTCCATTCAGATACTCCTCGATATCACCGATTCCCTCATGACTCTGTGAGATCGCATCCGTAAAAGCCTGCATCTTCTCATCAAGATATCGCTGATGAAAGATACCATTCAGTGCAGAAACTTTATCTGCATCAACCTTTCCCGGAGACTGAAATACATTTCTGATCTCATCTGCCGCATCGCTCAGTGCCCTGGAAAGATCATTCATACGGAACATTCCGCCAAACATCCCGGCAATATAGGTAACTGCCATGATCCCCAGAAAGCAGAAGTTATAAATCAGTATACTGGCAGCTCCGCGGCCAACATAAAGGGTCATTCCGACAGCCGCTGCTACAACTGCCAGAAAAAGCATTACGTTTAACACCTTTTTTCTCATAAGCAACCTCCTTATTGTCTATTATCATATCATACCATTTTTTGACGAACAAGCTGTTTTCTCTACTTTACTAAAAGCCTCACAATTTGAACACATTTCAGGCAGCTCACAGACCGTACTCTGATCTGCAAAAAAGACAGCCCGGAAACCTTGTCATAAAAGATCTCCAGCCTGTCTTATCTGTTTTATTTACGCATATACTTTATCTTCTTCCAGAAGGACTGCCTGTCCGTTCTTAACCTCAACGACATTCACGCTGCAGTTCGGAGGCACGCATCCATGCCAGAAATTCTCAGGATCCTGATACACATTCTGCAAAAGTGCTCTTACCGCACATCCGTGGGAGGCGATCAGAATTGTTTTGTTCAGGAGGGAAGGATCATGAATCTTTTCGTCCCAGAAGTCCTTCGTCCTTGCAAGAATATCTGCAATGTTTTCTCCGTGCTTTGGGCGTTTGAACTTCCATGGATCCGTAAAAAACTTCTCCATCTCCGGATTCAGATACTCATGTGCATCATTAAAGCAGATCACGCCCTCCAGTTCACCGAAATCGATTTCCTGGATCCTTTTGTCCTCAATAACGGGTACTTCTCTAGCCTGACCGTCAAGGATCAGTTCTGCCGTCTTTCTGGCTCTCGCAAGGGGACTGCTGAAGCAGAGATCAAACCGGACATCTTTCAATGCTTCTCCTGTTTTCTCTGCAAGCAGGATACCATTTGGAGCGAGCGGGATATCTGCCGCCCCCTGCACCTTGTGAAGCTTGTTCCACACAGTCTCCCCATGTCGTACCACATAAAGTTTCATCAGCTTCTCAACTCGATTCCAAGAGCAGTAAGACCATTCAGGATCTTCTTCATTGCTGCTGTGATCTCAGCCTCTTCCAGAGTTTTTTCGTGATCGCGGAATACCACAGAGTATGCCATGGATTTGTATCCTGCCTTGATCTGTGCTCCCTCATAAATATCAAACAGCTGATAGGATTCGAGAATTTTTCCGCCTCTCTGTTCCAGAACGTCCTCGATCTGACCTGCGAGAACGTGCTTCGGAACAACCATGCTTAAGTCACGGGTAACTGCCGGATATTTTGCGATTCCGGTAAATTTATGGTTGAATCCGCAGAATTCAAGGATATCCAGAATGTCGATCACTGCAACATAAGTTCTGTCTCCGATTCCATAATTATCAGCAACGAGCGGATGTACTTCTCCAAGATATCCGACCACCTTGTCTTCATAGATGATGTTTGCCTGTCTGCCCGGATGCAGGTAGGTCTTGTTGCTGTCCGGTGTATAATGAACCTTTTTCTTCATTCCGGATTTCTCGAAGAATTCTTCGATCACACCCTTCATGTCAAAGAAATCTCCGGCTCCGTACATACCAAGAGTGAAGTGTACTCTTTCATCCGGAAGTTCTGTCAATGGAAGTGCCTTTGGCAGATAAACCTTTCCGATCTCATAGAGACGGACAGCCTTGTTTCTTCTGTTATAGTTTATCGCCAGGGAAGAAAGCATTCCATGCAGAGTTGTAGTACGCATGATACTGTAATCTTCTCCGAGCGGATTATTGATTGTGATCACTTTGCGAAGTTCACTGTCCTCCGGGATACGAAGCTTGTCGAATACCTTCGGGCTTTCGAAAGAATAGGTCATTCCCTCTGAGAAGCCGCAATATTCTGCGATATCTCTTGCCACATTTTCAATGCGGAGTTTAAACGGAAGTTTTCCTGTTGTAGCTTCTCCGGTCGGAAGTGTTGTCGGGATTTTGTCATATCCGAAGAATCTTGCAACCTCCTCTGCAACATCTGCCATGCAGTGGATATCCTGGCGGAAGGTAGGTGCCACGATCTCGTTTGTCTGAGGATCCAGTGTCAGTTCCACCTTTGCAAGGTATGCAAGCATCTCCTCTTTTGTGAGATCTGTTCCAAGAAGTGCATTGATTCTTTCCGGCTCAAACGGTACTCTGGAAGGCTCTCTGGTCTCATTGCATACATCTACACAGCCGCCAACAACCTCGCCGGCTCCCAGTTCTTCCATCAGCTGGCAGGCACGGTCGATCGCTGCTTTTGCATTGTTCGGATCAAGACCCTTTTCGAATTTACCGGAGGCATCGGTACGAAGACCGATTCTCTTGGAAGAAAGACGGATGTTTGTGCCGTTAAAGCAGGCAGCTTCAAACAGAACTGTGTGTACATCATCTGTGATCATGGAGTTCTCACCACCCATAATTCCGGCGATACCGACTGCTTTCTTTCCATCACAGATCATCAGAACCTGATCGTCCATCTCACGTTCCTGACCATCCAGAGTCACGAATTTTTCTCCTGCTTCTGCACGGCGGACCACGATCTCCTTACCTTCAATTCTGTCCAGATCATAAGCATGCATCGGCTGTCCAAACTCTTCCATTACATAGTTTGTGATATCCACAAGGTTGTTGATCGGGCGGATTCCGTTGGAAGCCAGACATCTCTGCATCCATTTCGGAGACGGTCCGATCTTGATGTTCTTGACAACTCGTGCTGTATATCTCGGGCAAAGCTCCGGATTCTCTACCGTAACCTTAATATAATCAGATGCATTCTCATTGTTTCCGGTTTCTTTTACTGCCGGAGGGATGAATTTCTTATCAAAAGTAGCTGCTGCCTCTCTTGCAATTCCAAGTACTCCATAGCAGTCTACACGGTTGGATGTGATCTCATATTCAAATACAACATCATCAAGGCCAAGTGCTTTGATCGCACTTTCGCCGACAACTGCATCCTCCGGGAAGATATAGATGCCGTATTCCGGTGCTTCCGGATACATTTCTCTTGTGCTTCCCAGTTCTTCGATGGAGCACATCATTCCATAGGATTCGATTCCTCTGAGCTTTCCTTTTTTGATCTTAATCCCGCCAGGAGCTGCTTTGCCGTCATGGCCGCCTGCAACACGTCCGCCGTCTAAGACAACCGGTACCTTGTCTCCTTCTTTGACATTCGGAGCACCTGTTACGATCTGAATAGTTTCTGTTCCGACATTGACCTGACAGATGATAAGCTTATCTGCATCAGGGTGTTTTTCTATTTTTTCAATCTGTCCGATCACAATCTTTTCAAGGTCAGCATCCAGTTTCTCGAAGCCTTCTACCTTTGTTCCTGACAGTGTCATGGCATCTGTGTATTCCTGGGCTGTTACATCCAGATCCGGCACATACATTTTAATCCAGGACATTGATGTATTCATGTTTTATATCCACCTTTCGATTTTTTGTATAAAGATAACTGTTCAGTACCCTCACAGTTACGAGTCAAAATGCATTCCAAATCACCTTCGGTGATGGCATTTTGCCTTGTATGTCTCGGGATTTTGGCAAAAGCATGCCAAAACGCCTCGCAGGATACTACCTTCTGAATAGTTACGTATAAAGTTCGTTTAGATTATTGCTCATGTTTCCTTTCTGCTGTGCAGATTAGAACTGTTTTAAGAATCTTACATCATTTTCGTAGAGAAGACGCATGTCGTCGATCTCATATTTAAGAAGCGCGATACGCTCAAGACCTACACCAAACGCAAATCCTGTATATTCATCCGGGTCGATTCCGCACATTCTCAATACGTTTGGATGAACGGTTCCACATCCGAGGATTTCAATCCATCCGGATCCCTTACAGAAACGGCATCCCTTGCCGCCGCATTTAAAGCAGGAAACATCCACCTCTGCACTCGGCTCTGTAAACGGGAAATGATGCGGTCTGAATTTTGTTTTTGTCTCCGGTCCGAACAGTTCCTGCGCAAACTCCTGAAGAGTTCCCTTAAGATCTGCAAATGTGATGTTCTTATCAATAACCAAACCTTCGATCTGATGGAAGGACGGAGAATGTGTTGCATCTACTTCGTCAGAACGGAATACTCGTCCCGGTGCGATCATACGGATCGGCAGCTTGCCCTCCTCCATAGTACGTGCCTGTACCGGAGATGTCTGAGAACGGAGAAGAATGGAATCATTGATAAAGAATGTATCCTGCTCATCTCTTGCCGGATGATCCTCCGGAATATTCAGTTTGGTAAAGTTGTAGTCTGCATATTCCACTTCCGGACCTTCTACTACCTCGTAGCCCATTCCGATAAAAATACGCTCTACTTCTTCCAGCGCGATGCTGTTCGGGTGGCGATGTCCGATCTTTGCTTTCTTTGCCGGCAGTGTGACATCGATCACTTCCGCTTTCATTTTTTCTTCGCGAAGTGCTTCTTCTAATTTCTTTCTGGTTGCCTCCAGATGCTCTTCGATCTTAGTTCTTGTCTCGTTTACCATCTGTCCGACTTTTGGACGGTCTTCCGGTGCGACATCCTTCATACTCTTTAAAATTGCTGTCAGTTCACCTTTTTTGCCAAGGTAGGCAACTTTTACTTCATTCAGTTTCTCCGGACCATCTGATTCCTCGATCCGTTTTCTGGCTGCTTCTGCCAGTTCCTGAAGTTTTTCCTTCATATCCATGGTATTCGCTATCTCCTTTTTGTGTATTATTGATAACTGTTCAAATGGCAGTATCCCGCGAGGTGTTTTGGCATATATTTTGACTCGTAAAAATCTTTTGTGTAACAGGAACATTACGGAGTAATTTCCTATAAAGTAAAAAAAGACCCCATCCCTGGAAAGGGACGGAGTCATAATCCGCGGTACCACCCTGTTTCCTGCATATGCAGGCACTTGAGTCATGCTTAACGCGCATCAACGTCATCTCCTACTGAAAAAAGTTCAGAGATGAAGCTCCGGCGGGAAAATGAGAAACTGTCTGAACTTAAGGGAGCTTACAGCCGCTGACTCCCTCTCTCTGAAAGAAAACAATTTCCTTGAAACGCCTTCAAAGCTTTTGGCTTATCTTTCCTTACTATGCCACATAGAAAAAAATCTGTCAAGATTTTTTTTGGTCAGCTGCCATACCGTAAGCTGTGCCTGGCGGAACTGATTCTCAAAATAGGCATTGATCTCCGCACCATAAAGCAAAAGATTCATGCAGCAGTACAGCCACAGCATGACCATGATAAGCGCCGACAGACTTCCGTACATATTGCTGAAGTTCGGGAAGAATGTAAAGTACAGAGAAAAAAAGTAGGAGAACAAAGACCACGCGACTGCTATGATAAACGCTCCCGGAACCTGACTCTTAAGAGAAGCCTTCCTGTTTGGCAGATACCGATACAATACCAGAAAAACAAGAAACAGTACTACAAACACCAGGAAGGTCTTGGCACTCAGAAACCGTCCCAGTATTCTAGCCAGAAATGGTGCATAGATCACAAGAGCTGAGTGTATACGGTTTCCCATGACCAGCAGCAAAAGACTTATGATGATCGCAATTACAAACAGAAACATATACAGCATGGAGTATAATCTGTTCGTCAGCCAGTTTCGGGTTTCCTTTACATGGTAAATAACATTCAGACCCGCGATCAGAGACTGCATACCCTTACCTGAGGACCACAGTGCAAAAAGTGCTGAGATTGGTACGACCGCCGCACTCCTTGTGAATACCTCTGCGATGATGCTGAGGACAAAATCCTGAAGGTTTGTCGGAACAAACCCTATGACCGCCTGCCTGAGCATTCTGTAGGTCAGCGGGGTATATTGAACCAGTGCGGTGAGGACCAGCACAAAAGGGATAAACGACATGATCAGAAAGTATGCCGCCTGTGCAGCGTAGGCACCGATATGGTCGGTTTTGATTCTGTCCATGAATCCCAGGATCAGCTGCACCGTGCCTTGGACTTTCTTATTTTCCATTCTTTCTCTCCTAATCCACAAGTTTATCTTTTATTTTAACATAGTTTGTACAATGTGACAAGTTTTGGTTCGTTTTTCGTCATTATTTCCATCAACTTTATTACTTTCGTAACTGTTCACAGGTAATATCCCGCGAGGTGTTTTGCCATGGATATGGCAAAATCCCGAGACATACGGGGCAAAATGCCATCACCGAAGGTGATTTGAAATGCATTTTGACCAAGTTACTGTGAACGGAGTGAACAGCAACTTATTTCCACTCCGTTCACGGCATCTTACATCCCGCTCCTTTTGCAGGTATCAGAACATCTCCTCAAGTTCTATATCCCTGAAAAAATAATTCAGGATTTCCTCATAGGTATAGCCTTCTTTTGCCATCTCATTTGCGGCAGTCTGGCTCATTCCCACGCCATGACCGTAGCCTCCGCCCTTCAGCGTGACCCCTTCCTCATCCTGCTTCAGAATTTCAAAATAGGCACTGGGAAGCAGCTGGCCCCCGTCCACTGTACTGCCGTTTCTTTCTGTGATCCGGCATCCCCCGGGCGAAAGGAATTCTCTTATAGCGTATTCCCCATTCAGGTTCTGGCTTCCGCTCTCTGTCGCGACTGCAAGCTCTGTCACCGCACCGCTCTGGCTTTTTTTCTGGACAGAAACAGATTTCAGCCTTCCTGTCAATTTCAGAAGTGAGGCGGCTTTTTCTTCCAGATTTGACCAGGGGATTCTGACCTCCCATGCACTCCAGGGTTCCTTTTCATCAAATTTACAGGGGACACTCTGCAGCCAGGACGCGGCTTTATGAGCTCCCCAGATTTCATCCGTACTGGTCACTCCGGCAGAGGTCGAAAAATAATACGCCTCCACCGGCTGACCATCCTGGCAGATGATCTTCCCTTTTGTTTCTTCCACGGCTCTGGAAGAAGCCTCCTGCGGTGCTATGTTCTGATAAACCTGGCAGCTCACACTGTCATCAACATCCGCGCCATACTCAGAAAACCGGCCCTCCTGCATCTGTTTCCATGCATAAGTCCTCGCGCAGACCGCCTGTGCTTTGAGAGCTTCCATCTCATAGGCAGAAGGCATTTCGCTTGGAACAACAGCTTTGAGATATTCCTCCAGAGAAAGGATATTGATCAGCAAAAGTCCCTCTTCACACGGTCGGATCTCCATTCTCCCACTGTATACAGGCATACCGTACTGTCTGTTGATCGATGGAATGCCAATGCCGTTTTCCTGCTCCGGGATTGAAATAATTTCTCTTCTGCCATGCAGAATTTTTGCCTCATATACCGTCTCTTCTTCATCCAGGGAAATTGTCACTGAATCATGGTATACCGACTGAAAATCTGAATCCGTAAGTACTACCCTAATCTCAGGTTCTGACCTGTGTTCTTTCATCTCTCCAGCTGCTGTGCTGCCATACACACACATTTTATTCAACAGCACCACAAGTAAAATTACATTCACATAAAAAAATCTGGTTTTCCTCATAATCCATTATATGAAGAAAACCAGAAATCATAGCTGTTTTTTCTTGTTTGCAATTCATCTCACCGCCTATAGAGGTGGGAGAATCCTTGTTATATCTTGTTAAATTATCTGTCAGCTGTGAACAATTATGATTATTTCCTTACGGAGAATCTGTAGACTGTTTCAGAATAATACCTCTCCCCTGCTTCCAGAATCGGAGAATGGAAGTTCTCTACATTGACAGCGTTCGGCTCAACCTGAGTCTCCAGGCAGAAGGCCTCGCGTTTATTGTAAACATGTCCGTTCTTACCATGTTCATCCTCCACAAAGTTTGCCGCATAGAACTGTACGCATGGACAATCCGAAAGAACATCCATCTGGATTCCGGATTCTTCTGACCATGCAGATGCGATCTCACGGATACTTGCCTTGTTATAACCGTCTGTTACATAATTGTGGTCAAAACCACCGGTAAATCTAAGCTGTTCAAAGTCAGCCCCGATATCTCTGCCGATCTGCTTAGCGGTTCGGAAATCCATCGGAGTTCCCTCCACAGACACATTCTCGCCAACCGGAATAGAATCCTCACGGACAGGGGTATATTCCTGTGCATGGATGGTAAGATACTGATCCATCGCAGTTCCACTTCCCTCTCCATTTAAGTTGAAGTAAGAATGATTTGTCATATTGGCAACGGTTGCCTTATCACTTACGCCGAAATAAACAATACGAACTGCATTCTCCTCCGTCAGTTCATAGGTAACAGATACCTCAAATTCTCCCGGAAATCCATTCTCACCATCCGGACTGATCCTGGAAAGAGTAACGGCATTCTGCTTCTCCTCAACAGAGGCCTTCCACAATTTCTTCTCAAATCCATCCGGACCACTGTGAAGGTTATTCTTGCCTTCATTCGGTGTCAGCTTCACTTCCTGACCATCGATCATAAATCTGGAGTCTGCAATACGGTTTCCGCTTCTGCCGATGCACGCTCCAAAAAAGCAGCCGTTTACGAAATAACTCTCAAGATTATCATAACCAAGGACAACATCTGTCAGTCTGCCATCCTTATCCGGTACACAGATCTTCACCAGGATCGCACCATACTGTGAAACTTCTATGTAAGCCCCTGACTTGTTCTCAATGTGATAAAGATGTGCCTCCTCACCTGAAGGCAGATTTCCAAAAACTTTCTCTGTTACCATGTCGGTTTCCTCCCACGTCGTTATTCAAAAAAAGAGCCATTATACATGGCTCATTCTTTCTAATATACCCCGGAATGCCGTTCCCTTCCATTTGACGCCTAGCTTTCGCCAGGTTGGGTGTCCTCAACTGATGATCTGCCTTCCACGACGAGAGGCCTGACATCACAGCAGCGATGTTGGATTCCCTATTAATAAATGTAGGTTCAAATAAAAAAAGGGGCATCGCACATTCCAGGAATTTCTTTTCTTGTTTTATTGTACTCTATTGTATGCGATTTTTCAACAGGAAATACCGAAAATATTTCAGATTATTTCGCAACAAAGTTGATGATCTTGTTTGGTACATAGATTTCTTTGATGAGGTTCTTGCCTTCAAGGAAGGAAGCAATTCTCTCATCAGCTTTGGCAATCTCAAAAGCCTTTTCTTTCTCACAGCCATTCGGAAGAACTACGGTTCCTCTTACTTTACCGTTTACCTGCACACCGATCTCAATGGTCTTGGCAACAGTTTTGCCCTCATCATATTCCGGCCACGGAGCAACTGCAAGCAGACCCTCGCCTCCCAGGAATTCCCAGATTTCTTCGCAGAGATGTGGAGCAAACGGGCTTAAGAGCTTAACGAAGATCGCAAGGTCTTCTTTGCCGAGGCGTCCTTCTGCTGTGATCTCATTGAGCAGAGTCATCAGGCTGGCGATCGCTGTATTGAATTTCAGGTTCTCAATGTCAGAGGAAACCTTCTTGATGGTACGGTGAAGCTTCATCTCCAGTTCATCAGAAACAGGTTCCTCAGAAAGAATGTCTGTCAGTCCTGCAACACGGTCAAGGAATTTCTTACATCCTTTCACAGAGCTGTCGCTCCACGGAGTTGCTGCGCCGTAATCTCCCATGAACAGTACATAGGTACGAAGAGTATCTGCGCCATATTCTTCTACGATATCAAGCGGGTCTACAACGTTACCTTTGGATTTACTCATCTTGTCTCCATCCGGTCCGAGGATCAGTCCCTGGATGGAACGCTTCGCATATGGTTCCGGTGTGTTGACAACACCCAGATCATACAGGAAATGATGCCAAAATCTGGAATAGATCATATGTCTGGTAACATGCTCCATACCACCGTTGTACCAATCAACCGGCATCCAGTATTTCAGCTTGTCCATATCAGCAAGCGCATGGTCATTGTGCGGATCTGTATATCTCAGGAAATACCAGGAAGATCCGGCCCACTGAGGCATGGTATCTGTCTCACGTTTGGCTTTGGCACCACATTTCGGGCAGGTGCAGTTTACGAAAGAATCAATCTTGGCAAGTGGTGACTGTCCGTCCTCACCCGGCTCAAAGTCCTTGACATCCGGCAGACGAAGCGGAAGTTCTTCTTCCGGCACTGCAACAACACCACAGTGCGGGCAGTGGATCAGCGGAATCGGCTCACCCCAGTATCTCTGACGGTTGAATGCCCAGTCTTTCATCTTGTACTGGACGCCGGCTTTACCGATGCCTTTCTTCTCAAGTTCTTCCAGCATACGCTCGATAGAATCTTTCTTATTGGTATATCCGTTGAGGAATTCGGAGTTGACCATCTCGCCGTCACCTGTGTAAGCTTCCTTGGTGATGTCGCCGCCTTTGATGACTTCAATGATATCAATGCCAAATTTCTTTGCAAAATCATAGTCACGCTGGTCATGTGCCGGCACTGCCATGATCGCACCTGTACCATAACCCATCATTACATAGTCTGCAATGTAGATCGGGATTTTCTTGCCGTTTACAGGATTGATGCCCTCAAGACCCTGGATGCGTACACCTGTCTTGTCTTTGACAAGCTGAGTTCTCTCGAACTCTGTCTTCTTGGCACACTCATTACGGTATGCGGTGATCTCATCCATGTTTGCGACTTTGTCTTTGTATTTATCGATGATCGGATGCTCCGGTGCGATTACCATGAAGGTAACACCGAACAGGGTATCCGGTCTGGTTGTATAGATCTCCAGTTTCTCATCGATTCCGTCGATGTCAAAGTTTACAAAAGCACCCTTGGACTTGCCGATCCAGTGAACCTGCTGCTGCTTTACGTTCTCAGGATAGTCAACATCATCCAGTCCTTCGAGAAGCTTGTCGGCATACTGAGTGATTCTCAGATACCATACGTCCTTGGATTTCTGTACAACATCACTGTGGCAGATATCGCATTTGCCGCCCTGGCTGTCTTCATTAGAAAGAACAACCTTACAATGCGGGCAGTAGTTTACAAGAGTTCTGTCTCTGAATACAAGTCCCTTCTCAAACATCTTGAGGAAGATCCACTGTGTCCATTTGTAGTAATCTTCATCTGTGGTATCGATCACACGGCTCCAGTCAAAGGAAAATCCAACTTTCTTTAACTGGTTGGAGAATCTCTTGATGTTCTCATCTGTGATCACACGTGGATGCTGTCCTGTCTTGACTGCATAGTTCTCGGTAGGAAGTCCGAATGCATCAAATCCGATCGGAAAAAGTACATTGTATCCTTCCATACGACGTTTTCTGGAAATAACTTCAAGGCTTGAGTATGCTTTGATGTGTCCTACATGCATACCTGCACCACTTGGATATGGAAACTCTACCAGGCCATAGAACTTAGGTTTGTCGCTGTTGTCCTTGGCTTCGAAGACTTTGCTCTCTTCCCATTTCGCCTGCCACTTGGGCTCAATTTTCTTAAAAAAGTATTTCATTTCTATGGTTCCTCCAACATTGTTATCTAAAAACCAATTTTAATTCAATAAACTGCTTTTGTCAATGGCTCTGTTGCAGTACTGAAGCGGCGATATGGAAAAAAATCCTTCGCCCCAGATCAATGAGGCGAAGGACTTTGGTCATTCTGTCGATAATTCTGCTGTCAGATTAGTTACTGTTCACTCCGTTCACAGTAACTTGGTCAAAATCCATTCCATATCACCTTCGGTGATGGGATTTTGCCCCGTATGTCTCGGGATCTTGTCATATACATGACAAAACACCTCGCGGAATATTACCTGTGAACAGTTACTCAGATTATTCTGCTGCATCCAGTTTGCTTGCTCTGGCTTCGATCTCCTTGGCCTGAATATCATTCGGAGCCTGCTCATAGCGTGCGAACTCATAGGAGAAGTCACCGCTTCCGCCGGTCATGGAGCGAAGTGTTGTGGAATATCCATAAATCTCAAGCTGCGGAACGTCCGCTTCGATAATGGTGTTGCCTTCGTGATCCGGATTCATGCCGAGAACACGGCCACGTCTCTTGTTGAGGTCACCCATAACATCACCGGTATATTTATCCGGAACCGTTATCTTCATGCTTACGATTGGCTCAAGAAGTACCGGAGATGCATCCATAAAGCCCTTCTTGAATGCCAGGATCGTTGCCATCTTAAATGCCATCTCGGAAGAGTCTACCGGATGATAAGATCCATCATAAAGAGTTGCCTTAACACCAACTACAGGATAAGCTGCCAGAGGTCCCTTCTGAACGCTTTCCTGAAGTCCCTTCTCAACTGCCGGGAAGTAGTTCTTAGGAACAGCGCCGCCTACAACAACCTGCTCAAATACATAAGGTGTCTCCAGATCTCCGGATGGTTCGAAACGCATCTTGACATGTCCGTACTGTCCATGTCCACCGGACTGTTTCTTATGTTTGCCTTCTACATCAGAGTTCTTGCGGATAGTCTCACGGAAAGCTACCTTCGGTTTGGAAAGTTCCACGTCTACTTTATAACGTTCTTTCAGTTTACTTACTACTATATCAAGATGCTGATCGCCCATACCATAGAGTAAAGTCTGTCTGTTGGCAGAGTCATTGACTGCACGGAGAGTCTTGTCCTCGCTCATCATTTTGGCAAGGGCCTGTGCGATCTTGTCCTCATCACCCTTCTTGACTGCCTTATATCTCTTGTAAGTATAAGGAGTGGAAATGATAGCCTTCGGATAGAGAACCGGAGCTGCCTTGGTTGCAAGGCTGTCACCGGTCTGTACGCTTGCAAGCTTCGCGATCGCACCGATATCACCAGCATGAAGTTCCGGAACCTCGATCGGCTTGGAGCCCTCCAAAACATACAATTTATTCAGACGTTCTTCTTCACCCTTCTCAACGTTCAGAAGAGTATCATCGGATTTGATAACACCGGAAACAACTTTAATAAGAGAATATTTACCAAGGAACGGATCTGCGATCGTCTTCCATACATATGCAGATTTCGCTTTGGCAAAGTCATAGTTCGCTTCAAAGATCTCGTTGGTCTTCTGAGAAATACCGTTGCAGGAACGCTTGTCCGGACTCGGGAAATATCCGCAGATATCATCGAGAAGGTTGGATACACCACGCAGGTTGATCGGAGATCCCATGCATACCGGAACGATGCTTGCATCCTGTACATTCGTTGCAAGAGCTGCAGAAACTTCTGTTACGGAGAAAGTATCTCCCTCGAAATAACGGTCCATGAACTCTTCACTCGTCTCAGCAACAGATTCCATCAGAGTTTCATGATATTTCTCAAGATATTCTTCCAGATATTCCGGAACATCGCAAGGCTCCTTGCCTGCTTTGTCGATATATCTTCGGCCGGCCTGCTTCACAACATTCACATAACCGACAAACTTGCCATCCTCACGGATCGGGAAATGCAGAGGTGCGATCTTCTTGCCGTAAAGCTCGGTAAGCTCCTCTACTACCTTACGATAGCTGACATCGTCCACGTCCATATCTGTTACAAAAATCATACGAGGTAATTTATATTTCTCGCAGAGATTCCATGCCTTCTGTGTACCGACCTGAACCCCGGCCTTACCGGAAACAACGATGATGGCTGCATCTGCTGCACTTACCGCTTCCTCTACTTCTCCTACAAAGTCAAAATAACCAGGAGTATCCAGGATATTGATCTTCACCTTATCCCACGGAACCGGGATCACAGATGTGGAGATTGAAAACTTTCTCTTGATCTCCTCCTTATCAAAATCGCTGACGGTATTTCCATCTTCTACTCTGCCAAGACGACTTGTCATTCCTGCCAGATATGCCATTGCCTCTGCTAATGTGGTCTTGCCGGATCCTCCGTGACCCAAAAGAACCACATTGCGAATTCGGTCAGTTCTATAAACGTCCATATGTAATACCTCCCTGTATGTCTGATATGTCCATATTTTACTAAAATTCTTTCAACTTTTCAAGTATTTTATGTAATTTTAACAACTTTTTTTGAGCTATTTTTGCAATTATTCATCGAATTCACCTATTTTATAGCTTTATTTGACATTTTTCATCGTATCTTTTAAAATAAGTACATAGTTTTGTCTATAAATAGACTCGGAAAGGATACAGACATCATGAAAACCATCGGTTTTATCGGGCTTGGCCTGATCGGAGGATCTATTGCAAAAACGATCCGCAAGTTTCATCCGGATTACCACATCCTCGCATATGCAAAACACAAGGAAACTCTGGCTGCCGCACTGAACTGCGGTGCCATTGACGGCGTACTGGAAGAGAAAGATGACCGTTATCGCAGCTGCGACTATATTTTTCTCTGTGCTCCGGTAGAATATAATATCGAATACCTTAAATACCTCAAGGATATCATAAAGGACGGATGCATCATCACAGATGCCGGAAGCGTCAAGGGACCGATCCACAAGGCAGTCGAGGAGCTTGGCATGGAAAACTGCTTTATCGGCGGACATCCCATGGCTGGTTCCGAACGTTCCGGATTTGAGTATTCCTCAGATCATCTTCTCGAAAATGCTTACTATATCCTGACGCCGGGCGGACAGGTTCCTCTCGAAAAGATCACCGAATTTTCTGAACTGATCGACTCTCTTGGTTCGATCCCGATGGTCCTCACCTGTGAAGAACACGATTTCATCACCGCCGGTGTCAGCCATCTCCCACATATCATCGCGTCCACACTGGTAAATCTTGTCAGGGAACTGGATAATGACGCTGAATACATGAAGACGATCGCAGCAGGAGGTTTTCGTGATATCACCCGTATTGCCTCCTCCTCTCCGGTTATGTGGGAACAGATCTGCCTCGAGAATCATGAGAATATCTCCCATGTGCTTGACGAATACATCAAAATGCTGATCCAGGCCCGCTGTTCCGTTGACAATCTGGAGGCAGAAACTCTCTATGATATGTTTGCAAATTCCAGAGATTACCGTGACTCCATCGACACAACCTCCTCCGGCCTTATCAACAAGACCTATGTTCTTTATATTGATATTGTCGATGAAGCAGGTGGAATTGCCACAATTGCCACAATCCTTGCTATGGAGGGAATCAGTATCAAGAACATCGGCATCATCCACAACCGTGAATTTGAGCAGGGTGTCCTGAAGATTGAATTCTATGAGGAAGATGCCATGAAACGCGGAACTGCACTTCTTAAGAAGCGAAATTATATTGTATACGAACGGTAGGTTGATCATAATAATGGAAATCAAAAAACAGACAAACTTAAAAGGAACCCTGACTGTTCCCGGTGACAAGTCAATTTCTCACCGGGCAGTCATGTTTGGCTCACTTGCCCGAGGCACAACCAGAATCTCTCATTTTCTTGAGGGCGCTGACTGTCTTTCTACGATCTCCTGTTTCCGCAAAATGGGAATCGAGATAGACCGCAATAAAGATGAGATTCTTGTACACGGCAGAGGGCTTCACGGCCTCACAGCCCCGACTGAAATCCTTGACGTCGGCAACAGCGGAACTACGACCCGACTGATCTCCGGAATCCTTGCCGGACAGACTTTCACCTCCGAGCTGGACGGAGATGATTCGATCCGTACCCGTCCGATGAAACGCATCATGACACCTCTGGTCTCCATGGGAGCCGATATCACAAGCAGGCTTGATAACGGCTGTGCACCGCTTATCATCCACAGCAGACCACTTCACGCCGCTCATTATGATTCACCGGTCGCTTCCGCACAGGTCAAATCCTGCGTCCTGCTTGCCGGTATGTATGCCGATGGGATCACCAGCGTGACGGAACCATTTCTTTCCCGAAACCATACAGAGATCATGCTGAATTATTTTGGTGCAGAAATCACTTCCGAAGGAACCACAGCATCCATCAGACCGGAACCTGTTCTGGAAGGAAGAGACATTCAGGTACCTGGTGATATTTCTTCTGCCGCCTACTTTATCGCAGCCGGTCTTCTGACTCCGGGAAGCGAGATCCTGCTTAAGAATGTAGGGATCAATCCGACCAGAGCCGGAATTATAAAGGTCTGCATGGATATGGGTGCTGATATCACTCTCCTCAATGAGAGTACAGAGGGCGAACCGACCGCCGATCTTCTGATCCGCACCAGTTCCCTTAAAGGAACGACCATCGAGGGAAGCATCATCCCGACATTGATCGATGAGATTCCGATGATCGCTGTCATGGCCGCTTTTGCCGAAGGTACCACCATTATCCGCGATGCCCAGGAACTCAAAGTCAAGGAATCTGACCGTATTGCTGTTATGGTTGACAACCTCAGACGCATGGGGGCTGATATTGAAGGAACGGATGACGGTATGATCATCCACGGCGGACGTCCACTCCACGGTGCAGTGATCGATTCTCATCTTGATCATCGTATTGCCATGAGCTTCGCTGTAGCCGGAACGATCTGTGACGGCACTGTAGAAATTCTGAACGGAGAATGTGTCAACATCTCCTATCCGGAATTTTATCAGGATCTTTACCGTTTAGGCCAGTCATAAAATAAGGAGTCAAGCATGCCGCCAAAGAAAAAACGCAAAAAACGTCTGCATCAGAAATCCCGCTACTATCGCAGAAAGCAGCAACTCACTCAGCGTATACTCATAAGCTGTGGTGCAGTTCTGATTCTGCTGCTGCTTTTTATTCTGGTACGAGGCTGTTCTGCAGGCAAAAAAAATTCCACCAAGGCCAGTGCATCTTCCAAATCAAAGACAGAAGCTTCTTCTGATGCGCAGGTCACACCTGTACCAACAACTGCCCCTGTATCTCTCACCGTCAGCGTTGTCGGTGACTGTACTCTGGGTACGGACGAAAATTTCGACTATGATACCAGTCTTAATGCCTGTTATGACAATTATGGTGCAGATTATTTCTTTTCTAATGTAAAGAGCATTTTTTCTGCTGATGATCTGACCATTGCCAATTTCGAGGGAACCCTCACCGATTCTGAGGAACGAGAGGACAAGGAGTATGCCTTCAAGGCCCCTGCTGAATATGCCGGCATTCTTACCTCCGGTTCTGTCGAAGCTGTCAACACTGCCAACAACCACAGCCACGATTATGGCGATCAGGGCTATGAAGATACCATCTCCGCACTCGACAGTGCAGGAATCCTGAATTTCGGATATGATAAGACGATTATAACAGAAGTCAAAGGAATCAAGGTCGGACTGGTTGGAATCTATGAATTAAAGGATCACCTTGAGCGCAAGGAACAGCTCAAACAGAACATCGCCAAGGTAAAATCCGAGGGTGCACAGATCACGATCGTGATCTTCCACTGGGGAAATGAGAAAGAAGAAGTCCCTGACAGCAATCAGACCACTCTCGCTCACCTTGCTATTGATGAGGGAGCTGATCTGGTATGCGGGCATCATCCGCATGTGCTTCAGGGAATTGAAGAATATAAAGGAAAGAATATTGTTTACAGTCTTGGAAACTTCTGCTTCGGCGGAAACCAGTATCCGAGTGATATGGACACCATGATCTTCCAGCAGACTTTCACTGTAGATCAAAACGGAGTAAAAGCGGACAATGTCACCAACATCATCCCCTGCTCTGTCTCCTCTGATTCGGATTACAACAATTATCAGCCAACTCCCGCCGAAGGCGACGAGGCAGCACGTATTCTCAATAAGATCCAGGAACGTACTGCTATGATTACCGGTGGAACTGCCTCCACTTCTGAATCTTCCGAAGATTATGATTCTTCTGACAATGAAGAGGACAGTTCTTATGATGATTCCGGTTATGAGGAAGATAATTCTTACGATGATTCTTCGGACTATACAGAAGACAGTTCTTATGATGATTCTTATGATTATGCCGAAGACAGTTCCTATGATGATTCTTACGATTATGACGAAGACAGTTCCTACGATTATACAGAGGATACTTCCTATGATGATTATTCTTATGAAGAATAACTGGTAACTGTTCAGTTCCCGGAGGTTCAGGGTGCTTTCTGAATATTCTCAGTAAGTACTCTGATCTCCGGGATCTTTTTTACTGTATCCAGAAGTTCCTGGAGAAAATCCAGAACCAGTGCCCCGGCATTTCTCTGGTCGCCCATGATCGCATAGCACGTACGGTATTCCGGGCCATTTTCCAGTGATACGAGACGGCATCCGCCTTCCTCTGAAAGCTTCTGTCCAATAGTTGCCGGCATGATCGCCCAAGTCTTCTCAAGGTCAAGAAGCTGACGCAGAAGTGCCATATTATCAAGAGATACCTTCACCTCTGAGTTGTTTCCAAACCAGTAATCATGCCACATCATAAAAGAGTTACTCCACGGGATATAAATCTCGTCCGCACTCCTTAGATAAGAAGGGAGAATACCGTCCTCATATCTGGCATCTTCATTACAGACCAGAACCAGTTTTTCCTCAAAAAGCGGTACCGTCTGCACCTTCTTAAAAAAATGTGGGTTTGTGATCAGTCCCATATCTACTTCTTTGTTCTCAACCGCCTTATAAGATATATTGGAACGCATGGTATCAATATGAAGACTGCAGTTTTTATGTTTCTCCAGGAAACTGCCGATGATCTGCGGCATGAAATAAAAATTCAGACTGTCCACATTTGCGATCTTCAGAATATCAGATGGTTTTTCATTCTGGATCTGACTTGTTTCCAGCCACAGCTGTTCCCATTTGCGGGCAAGGGGCACAAAACGCTTTCCTGCATCTGTGAGTTCCAGTGTGCGGGCACCTTTTTTGCGGATAATAAGTTCTGTTCCAAGTTCTTCCTCCAGAGCAGACAGACGATGACTCAGTGCAGGCTGTGAGACGAACAAAACTTCTGCTGCCTTAGACAGTGATGAACTGGATACAATTGTAAGAAATGTATGGATATCCATGTAATTCAATTTACGCTTCCTCCTTTTGTGACAGTATATGCATACGCTCAGAGCGTTTCTCGGTCGAGAATAATACCTGTAGAGTTACTGTTCATTCCGTTCACAGCACCTGTGAACTACTTATAAATTCTTTTTATATTATATAGATAAAATATCGAATTTACAATATAATATTTTGATACTATAATATGCACAGATTAAGAAAGATAGGAATGATTTACATGGACAAGGCAATCCTTGAACGCCGGTTACATTTGACCGTAACTTTTATCGGTGGTTTTATGGGATGTTATGCAATTTTCAACCGTTGTGATGTTTTTGGTTCTGCACAGACCGGAAACCTGATCTCATTCGTTATGGATCTCACCGGACACTCTGATTCGCATATGTTTTTCCGTTTCTCTGCATTGCTGATCTACATTTTGGCAATGGTTGCAACCGTTTTTCTCTCACACAAGCTGCAGAAGACCACTCTGAAATTCGTCAGTCTTCTGATTGATGCCCTGGCTTTTCTTTTTCTCGGATTTCTTCCGGAGGATATGGATCCTTTCATTGCACTGTATCCTGTTTTTTTTGCCACGGCATTTCAGTGGTGTTCCTTCAAAGGTGCAGATGGATTCAACAGTTCCTGCATCTTCTGCACCAACAATCTCCGTCAGTGCACGACAGGATTTGCAGAATACCTTTACAGCAAAGATTCCGAGGCACTTCGAAGGGGAATTTTTTATGGAAAAGTACTTCTTTCTTTTTATCTGGGAGTTGCAGTATGTTTCCTGTTCTGTCAGAGATTTCATCTCACAGGTGCATGGGCAGGACTTCTCCCTGTATGTGCTGCACTTGTACTCGTCAATGAAGAACGCGTTCTTTCCAGAGAGAAAGAGACAGAAAAAGAAGAGGTTCTCAGGATTCACGCCTGAGAGCCTCTTTTTTGTATTACCGACTTATTATGCTGCCGGCTCCTCTGCTGTTGTATCTGGTGCGCTGTCCTCAACCGCTGACTCCATAGTCATGAGAAGTCCGTCTGCCAGTTCCTGTGGAACACCAGCCTTCTTCAGATTCTCTGTAAGAACAGTCCAGTCCGCATTTGTGAGATATTCTGTCATAGCTTCCTGATCGTCTGCTGTATAAACGCTTCCAAGACTCTTGAGATCCGGAATTTCTGCTCCCTGACCATAGCCGCCTGTCAGAGAAAGTGTTCCAAGTGATACTCCAGATGTCACTAATGAAAGATCAAGTGTGCTTGTTTCAGCAGATGCGTCAGAATTCATGTTAATTACGGCACTGAAGCCATTCAGCATATTGGATACAGCGGCATCTCCACTGTCTTCAGATGTGCTTTCCGGGAAAGAAACGGTAAAAGTTCCGTTATAATATCCCGGTTTTTCCGGCTTGAGCTCAAGATTTTCCACCTTGATATCAAGTGTCTCTGTTCCATCCACTGCAAAGATATAATCTCCATTTAAGAGTCCGTCAGCCGATGCTCCGCTACCTGTAAGTGTCAGATGACTGTCATCTGCACCAACTTCCAGAAGAAGTGCTGTCTTTCCATCCTGTGAAGGTGTTTTCAGAGTAAATATCGGTTCGTAATCTGCTCCGTCAACAATCCCTATCTCACGTCCGACAATCTTGTTTTCTCCATTTACCCAGACTCTCTCAGAAAAATCCTCTGTAGTTTCACTGCCGTCCGTTTCTGCAGACTTTATATCCTCCAGCAGTTTCTCGACTGCCGACTGATATTCCGTATACTGATCTTCACTGGAATATCCATTCTCTGTCCAGTGATCAAAAAGACCCTTGATCTCTGCGTCATCCTTAGCCGATACAAGGATATTCTCAAGCATGGTCCGGGCAGCAGCCTCTGTGAGCATTCCTTCGTATACCGTGCAGTCTTCACCGATTCCCTCTACAGAAACGGTCTCATCAACACTACTTCCCTCTTCCACACTGTCAATCACAAGTGTTCCATAACGATCAAGAATTGTTCTGGTTGTCTCCGCATCCGGCAGGGCAGAACCCAGATCTGATAACACTTTCATATAGGTCTGCATGATTTCCTGTGATTCACCATTCATTTCATCCGCCGTCTTAACTGCAATATATGCATTAGAAATCTCCGGAACCTGAATATACTGTGTCATCTCTGCCATATCCTGATATATATTCAGATCACAGATCTTTTCTCCATTCAGAAGAATGGTCGAATCAATCGCCTCTATTCCGTCTTTTACAGAAATATCCATATCCATTTTCAGATCCTGTAACCATGTCAGATCTTCCTGTCCAAGCATGGAGCCAATAATTGCCTTGCCGGTATCTTCTACCTTAAGCGTCAGCGTTCCCTTTGAGCCCTGCAGCGATCTGTTCACATCCTGCGCATACCCGTCAATTGCTCCCGCAACTGATTCTGTAAGTGTCTGAAGAGATGCCCTGGCTGTCTCCTGATAGGAACCCGCAGCCCATACATTACTTCCTCCCGCCAGGATCATCGAAGAACTCATTGCCACAGCTGCGGTCTTTTTAAGAATATTTCTACCTCGATTCATACTCAAAACCCTCCTGTCTTTAAAAAATTGTAACTGTTCAACACTTTCACAGTTACTAAAAAACAATATATCAGATGATTATATCTTATCATATTTTTCGACACCATACAACCAATTTCGCGTGAATATTCTGAATTTTTACAGTAATATATTTTGTTCACAGGTAACAGTAATCTAACCACTCTGATTTTTGTTTGTTGGTTGACTTTTTTTCTTCCGACTGTTATTCTTGAAACAAAAAAAAGGAAGTACATTCTATGACAGAAGAAGAAATAAAAAAACAAATTGAAATTCAACGAAATTATTTTTACACAGGAGCAACCCTCCCTGTAAAAAGTCGGATAGAAGTCCTCAAAAAATTAAAGGAGTATATCGTGGAACATGAAAAAGAGATACACGATGCCCTCCATGAAGACCTTGGCAAAAGCTCTTTTGAGAGCTATATGTGCGAAACAGGGCTCGTCTTAAGTGAGCTGACACACATGATCCAGCACATCGAAGAATACGCTGAGGAACAGGATGTCCACACGCCGATCTCCCAGTTTGCCGCCCGCAGTTATAAGAAACCAGTCCCCTATGGTGTGGTTCTCATCATGAGTCCGTGGAATTATCCATTTCTCCTTTCCCTTGACCCTCTGATCGATGCACTGGCTGCCGGAAATACTGTGATTCTTAAGCCCAGTGCCTACTCACCATCCACGACGGCAATGATTGAAACTCTTGTCAGGGACTGCTTTGAGCCAGAACTTGTCTCAGTTGTCACCGGCGGTCGCGAAGAAAACACCTGTCTGCTCAATCAGCATTTCGATTATATTTTCTTTACCGGAAGCCAGAACGTCGGCAAAGAAGTTATGGCAAAGGCAAGTCAGTTCCTCACTCCTGTCACTCTGGAACTCGGTGGCAAAAGTCCCTGTATCGTGGATCGTAAATGCAATCTGAAGCTTGCTGCCCGCAGGATTGTTTTTGGTAAATTTCTTAACTGCGGCCAGACCTGTGTTGCTCCTGATTACATCTATTGTGACCGCAAGATCAAGGATCGTCTTGTAAAGCATCTGATCCGGCAGATCCGCCGGCAGTATTCGGAAACACCTCTTCAGAATCCAAATTATGGAAAAATCATCAATGAAAAGCATTTTCACAGACTCTGTGATCTGATCACCTCCGGAAAAGTATCCTATGGCGGAGCTTCCGATCCGGATACGCTTCGCATTGAGCCGACGATTCTTGACTCTGTCTCCTTTGATGATCCGGTGATGCAGCAGGAGATTTTTGGTCCGATCCTTCCGATTATAACTTATGATTCTATGGATGAGGTTATTCCAAAGATCAACTCCATGTCTCATCCTCTCGCACTTTATATTTTTACTTCCCGGCGAAAAACTGCCCGGAAATTTATGGAACAGTGCAGTTTCGGAGGTGGATGTATCAACGATACTCTGATCCATCTTGCGACTTCCGAAATGGGATTCGGTGGTTTTGGTGAAAGTGGAATGGGTGCTTATCACGGCGAAGAAGGATTTCGGACCTTCTCACATTACAAGAGCATCGTAAACAAAAAAACCTGGATTGATCTTTCCATGCGCTACCAGCCATATACACCACGCAACGAAAAACTGCTGCGAAAATTCCTGAAATAAGTCGTAACTGTTCCGTACCCTCACAGTTACGAGTCAAAATGCATTCCAAATCACCTTCGGTGATGGCATTTTGCCTTATATGTCTCGGGATTTTGGCAAAAAACATGCCAAAACACCTCGCGGGATACTACCTTCTGAATAGTTACAATAAGTCAAAGAATATGACGGACTTAAATAGTCCGTCATAAATTCAGAATGATTTTGTGTACTTTTTTCCTTACAAAATAATAACAGATTACCTGCAGGATGATTGTGATGATCCAGGATACCGGATAGGAGATAAAGAGGAAACTTAAGCTTCGGTGATGCGGGAACAATCCAAAGATCCACACAATACGTGTTCCTACTGTACCAATAATAGAAAGGATCATCGGTACGCCAGACCGTCCCATTCCACGAAGTGCACCCGGAATCAGATCCATGATGCCGCAGCAGAAATACGGGATCGTTGTGTAGGCAAGAATCTCAATGCCACACTGGATAACCTTCGGATCACTGGTATACAGGCGGAGTAATTTATCACCAAAGAAATACGCCCCGCATCCTAAAGTAAATGAAACTGCAAAGGACAAAATAACACAATCCAGAAGGACTTTGTCCATACGTTTCGTCTTACGTACACCATAGTTCTGGCTTGTAAAGCTCATACAGGACTGTGTAACAGCATTCACCGAAACATACAAAAATCCAAAAATATTATTTGCAGCTGTATATCCTGCCATGGCAATCGAACCAAAAGAATTTACGGAGGACTGCAGCAACGCATTGGAAATATTGATCACTGTACTCTGGATTCCCGCCGGAATTCCTACCTGGAAAATCTGGCGCAGATAGTAGCCTTTTATGGTCAGCTTTGAAAATCTGAGCTGATAACTTCCCTCAGAGCAATGCAGGCAGCGTAATACAAGTACACAGGAAATACCCTGTGAAATTACCGTTCCGATCGCGACACCTGCCACTCCCATATGAAACACAATAACGAGAAGCATATTGATTCCTGCATTTGCAAGTCCCGATATGATCAGATAGAACAGAGGACGTTTGGTATCTCCCACCGCCCTTAAAACAGCTGCACCATAATTGTACAGCATGAAGAACGGCATTCCAAGAAAGTAAATACGCATATATAGTGTTGAATGATCAATAACATTATTCGGTGTCCCCATAATTTCAAGTGCCAGCCTGGAAAAAATCAGTCCGGCAAACGCCATGATGACACCACTGATCAGTGCAAGTGTGATCGCAGTATGCACTGTTTCAGACATTTCTTTATGTTTACCTGAAGCATAGAATCGTGCAGCGAGCACATTCGCTCCAAGAGATATTCCGATAAATAAATTTGTAAATACAGCAATCAGAGCGGTGGTCGATCCGACTGCCGCCAGTGCTTCACTTCCCGAAAACTGCCCTACAACAATGATATCTACAGCATTAAACATTAACTGCAAAATTCCGGAAAGCATCAGAGGCATCGAAAATGAAATCAGCTTATCCATGATCGAGCCATTGCACATATCAATCTCATATTTGTTATTCTTCAAAATTACTTCCCCCAGACAACAAGAATAAAAATATTAATTACGTTAAAAGAACCCCATGGCATGATTTCTCATACCACGAGGTTCGGTATTACTCTGTTTGGACACAAGATATAAATCTATGATTTATATAGTTCAAGAACAATATGTTCTTAACGGTTTTTCTTATGCATTCTTCTCAGCGATTGCTGCCTGAGCTGCTGCCAGACGAGCGATCGGTACACGGAACGGTGAGCAGGATACATAGTTAAGGCCAAGTTTATGGCAGAATTCTACGGAAGACGGATCTCCACCGTGCTCACCGCAGATACCAACATGGAGATTCGGATTAACCGGTCTTCCAAGTTCGATAGCCATCTTCATGAGTTTGCCAACGCCAACCTGGTCAAGTTTAGCGAATGGGTCATTCTCGAAGATCTTAGCATCATAGTAAGCGTCAAGGAACTTACCAGCATCATCACGGGAGAATCCGTATGTCATCTGTGTAAGGTCATTTGTACCGAAGCAGAAGAAGTCAGCTTCTTTAGCGATGTCATCAGCTGTAAGAGCTGCTCTCGGGATCTCGATCATAGTACCAACTTCGTATTCAAGGTTAGCACCAGCTGCTTTGATCTCAGCGTCTGCAGTTTCTACTACGAATTTCTTAACATATTTAAGCTCTTTGATGTCGCCAACAAGCGGGATCATGATTTCCGGTTTGATTGTCCAATCCGGATGAGCGTTCTGAACTTTGATTGCTGCACGGATAACAGCTGCTGTCTGCATCTTAGCAATTTCCGGATAGGTAACTGCAAGACGGCATCCACGATGACCCATCATTGGGTTGAATTCATGGAGAGAATTAATGATTGTCTTGATCTCTTCAACAGTTTTGCCCTGAGCGTCAGCAAGTTTCTTGATGTCAGCTTCTTCTGTAGGAACGAATTCATGAAGCGGCGGATCCAGGAAACGGATAGTAACCGGGTTTCCTTCCAGAGCTTCGAACAGTCCTTCGAAGTCTTCCTGCTGATATGGAAGAATTTTTGCAAGAGCTGCTTCTCTTTCTTCTACTGTTGTGGAGCAGATCATTTCACGGAATGCATCGATACGTCCCTCACCGAAGAACATATGC
>ERZ1026915.173-NODE-173-length-34511-cov-7.409392_pt1 | contig 34511 bp, 33 predicted proteins | sample MGYA00519466_ERZ1026915 | MGnify/ENA primary metagenome ERZ1026915 (study PRJEB26926, sample SAMN06164884) | human gut metagenome | biome: ENVO:00009003; feature: ENVO:2100002; material: ENVO:00002003 | host: Homo sapiens | place: USA | collected 2012 ... | reverse complement strand
ATGCCTAGTCTCGTGGGCTCGGAGATGTGTATAAGAGACAGGCCATCGCCCGCGAGATTGCAGACGTGACCATCAAAGCCGACAGTCTGGAGGAACTGGTGGCCCTCAAGGCCATCGCCAACTCTCTGCAAAAGCGCGTGCGCGCAAACTACCGCTTCGTGCTCACCTTCAACTCGGCCCTCATCGCGCTGGGTGCTCTGGGCATCCTGCAGCCGGCCTCCTCTGCCATGCTGCATAATCTCTCCACCATCGGCATCAGCCTGAAGAGCATGACCAATCTCCTGCCGGAGAACAAGGCTCCGCAGCTGAAAGCATAATTACCGCAAAAAATAACGCCGTGTCTGAACATTCGACACGGCGTTATTTTTTATCTGTTATTCCAGCCCGATCTGCTGTGCATACTCTTCCAGCAGCTCCCGCTCCAGGAACGGGGTCTTGACACCCTCGCGGTCACGGTAGGTCTCGTGACCCTTGCCAATGACGGCGATCAGGTCGCCCTCCTGCGCGTGATCCACTGCGTAGTGCAGCGCATCCAGACGGTCGGGGATTTCCACAAACTTTGCGTCCGGGTTGCCCTTGTTCATGCCCACGCGGATATCAGCAAGGATGTCCTCCACCTTTTCAAAGCGGTTGTTGTCCTCAGTGAGGATGGAGAAATCGGCCATTTTGGCGCAGATCTCGCCCATGCCATAGCGGCGCAGCTTGGAGCGGTTACCGCCGCAGCCGAACACCACCACCAGACGGTGGGGCTTGTAGGCCCGCAGAGTGGTGAGCAGGCTTTCGGTGGACACCTCGTTGTGAGCGTAGTCCAGCAGGATGGTGAACTTCTTGCTGATGGGCACCAGCTCCACGCGACCCTTGACCACGCACTTGCCAAGGCCGTCGTGGATCGCCTGATCCGGCAGGCCCAGCACCTTGCCCACCGCCAGAGCTGCCAGCGCGTTGTACACGCTGAACTCACCGGGCATGTTCACCTTCACATCCATCTCGTCCTTGCCGGTCACATGGAACTTCACGCCCAGAAAATCGTGGGTGCGCAGCAGTTCAAAGCCGGTCTCGCGGTAGTCCGCCTGCTCAGCGCGGCCATAGGTGACAAGGCGGCAGGTGTGGCCTTCCAGCAGGGCTTCGGTATTCTCATCGTCAATGTTCACCACGCCCACATCGCAGCGCTTGAACAGCTGGCCCTTCCAGCTGCGGTACTCCTCAAAGGTCTTGTGCTCGCCGGGGCCGATGTGATCCGGCGAAAGGTTGGTGAACACGCCCACATTGTAGTGCACACCGGCCACGCGGTCCATCATCAGGCCCTGGCTGGAAACTTCCATCAGCGCGGTGTCGCAGCCTGCATCCAGAAACTCCCGGAAGGTCTTTTGCAGTTCGTAGCTTTCGGGGGTGGTGTTGGCAGTTTCCTTGTGGCGGCCCATATAATAAATGCCGTTGGTGCCGATCATGCCCACCTTGCGGCCTGCAGCTTCCAGCACGCTCTTGATCATGTGGGTGGTAGTGGTCTTGCCCTTGGTGCCGGTCACACCGATCATGGTCATCTTGCGGGACGGGTTGCCGAAAAGGTTCGCGCTCATCAGAGCCATGGCATAGCGGCTGCTTTCCACCTTGACCACGGTCACGCCCGGCATGGCGGAAAGGTCGATGTCGTGCTGGATGACCAGTGCGCTGACACCCTTTGCCGCACAGTCGGCGGCAAACTCATGGCTGTCACGCTGGGTGCCCACGATGCACACGAACAAAAGGCCCGGTGCCGCCTTGCGGCTGTCGTAGATGATATCCGAGATCTCGGTGTCCAGACTGCCCTGCGCAAGGGTAAAGGGCACGCCTTCCAGTAACTGTTCCAGTTTCATACTGCACACGCTCCTCAAAACATTTTGTCACATGGGGTTTTCTTCGTTATTTGCGGTCATGCGGGCGGGGTCGGTCAGCGGTGTTTCTTCCGCAGCCGCCGCCGTATCGTCCGCAGGCTGGGCCGCAGCGGCATCCTCTGCACCGTCTGCCGCAGTATCCTCGGCAGCAGAGGTGTCAGGCTCTTCCGGCACGGTCTTTTCCGGCACAACATAACCGGAGGGCAGGGTCGGCTGGCCCTGTGCAAAGTAAATTTTACGGGTGCTGCCCGCGCTGACATGGCTGAAATCCAGTCTGCCGGTGTCGGTAGGGGCACAACCCTTGCCGTCAGCATTGGTCAGCACATAGCGTGCGCGGTCCAGCTTATAATCCAGATCGTTCCGTGTACCCAGAAGCACACTGACACGATCCTGATACAAAAATGCCATCTGGTCGGTGTCCGCAAATTCCATGCGGGTCACATCGTCCAGCATCCCATACTCTTCCAGCTTTGCCTGCAGCTCATTCAGCGCATCCAGACGGTCGTCCGTCTGCACCGCTGCCGAAGCCGCTGCCGAACCGGATGCATCCGATGCCGCCGGGTCTGCCTGCGCTGCAAAGGTCAGCTGGTCGCCGGGTGTCACCGACACCGGCTCGCCGCCGTATAGGGTCTTGAGTTCTTCCGGCTGGGCAGACTCGCAGGCCAGGATCTTGAACTGATCCGAGAGGGTCAGCCAGCCGCTCTTCGTCTGCATGGCATAGGTAGGCACCGCCTCGGTCACCTGCACCACCACCGTGTTGGGGTAATCCCGAACCACCCTGATGGATTCCAGCAGCGGGAACTGCTTTTCCAGTTCCGCTTCCTTGGCGGCGGGGTCAAAGCTGAAAATGTTCTCTTCGGTCTGCACACCCAGTGCCTGCAGGATCTGGCTGCTGGAATAGCCGCCCACCTCCTGCACCACGGTGCCGTCCGCCATCTGCACCTGAATGGTGCCGATCTTAAACAGCATGGTCATGGTCAGGTAAACACCGGCGGCGATCACGGCCAGCAGGGTCACAAAGGCCATCAGCCGCCGCAGCATCCGCCGCCGCTTCAGTGCAGCGCGGGTCAGGCGGCGCTTCTTGCGTTTTTCCCGCTGTACCGGGTCGCGTGGCTGCTGTTGTGCCGGGCGCAGACGCTGGTTTTTGTAGCGCTGCTGCGCTGCCTGAGCTGCTGTCTTGCGCGGCTTCTGCCCCTGTGAACGGCGCTGCTGCGGCTTGCGGGCCGTGCCGGATGCACGCTGTTCCGGCTGAGCCGTGCGGCTTCGCTGCGCGGTACGGTTCCGGTTCTGGCCGCTGGTGCGCCGGGTGCCGCTCTGTTCGGTGCGGCGCGGCTGCGAAGGGAACTCGATGCTGTTATCGGTACGGGTGCGGCGCACCGTACCATTGGCGGTGCGGTCCGGCGCAAAGCTCAGCGGTTCCCCATTGAAGCCATAGCGCCCGTCCGCACTGCCGGAAGATCCTTTTTGTTGTGAAGGCGGCGGAGTATGCTGCAGGTCTTTCCGCAGGTCGTAGATATTGCCGTTGTTTCTGTTATTGCGGTATTGCTGCATGGCGCACACCTCCTTTCCGGTTTAGGTTTTGTTTTACTTCTGCACCAGTTTCATCAGGGCAGCGGCAATGCGGTCCAGACTGTCGTCTACCGACAGGCTGCGCGCATTTCTGCCCATCTCAGCCAGCTTGCCGGGCTGTGCCAGCATGTCGGACACCGTGCTCACCAGCTTTTCGCCGGTCAGGTCTTTTTCCTCGATCACCACAGCGGCATCGGCCTTCTGCAGTTCCATGGCATTGAAGTACTGGTGGTTCTCAGCCACATTGGGGCTGGGGATGAGCACGGCTGCACGGCCAACAGCTTCCAGCTCGGCCAGCGTCAGCGCACCGGCGCGGCTGATGACAAGGTCTGCCGCAGCCAGCAGTTCCGGCATATTGTTGATGTATTCCTTCACCACAAGGCCGTCGCCCTCCGCGAAGTTCTTTTCCTTTTCCAGATCCTTGAACAGCTGCACACCGTACTGGCCGGTAGCGTGGAGATGCAGCACCGGCTTCTTCTCGTGCTGTTCCCATGCACACAGGTCAGCCACCACCTCGTTGACGCGGCGTGCGCCAAGGCTGCCGCCGAAGGAAAGGATCACCGTGCGGTCGCCCGCGCCCAGCTCAGCGCGGATGGCATCGCGGTCCTTTGCCTTGGTGAACACCTCCGGGCGCACCGGATTGCCCACCACGATGGTCTTATCAGGTGCGCCCAGCTTTTCCACAGCAGCAGGCACGGCGGCAAACACGAGATCCACATCCGGTGCCAGCAACTTGTTGGTCACGCCGGGGAAGGCGTTCTGCTCATGAATGGCGGTGTGGATGCCCATTTTGGCGGCACAGCGCACCACCGGGCCGGACACATAGCCGCCGCAGCCGATCACAAGATCGGGTTTGACCTCCTTCATAATGGCCTTTGCCTTGGGGCCAGAGAGGGCCAGATTCCACAGCGTAACGATGTTGCGCTTGATGTTGTTCAGCGACAGCCTGCGCTGGAAACCGGTGATCTCGATATGGTGGAAGGGATAGCCCGCCTGTCCTACCAGACGGTACTCCATGCCCTCCTTGCGGCCGGCAAAGTGGATCTCGGCAGAAGGGTCTGCCTTTTTGATAGCACCTGCAATGGCAAGTGCCGGGTTGATATGGCCGGCAGTGCCGCCGGCAGCGATCAGAACTCGCATGACGATTCCTCCTCTATTATTAGTGCATCTGGGCAGGTCATCGGGGAGCTCCCCACTGGCCTGCGTCCTCAAAACAGTCGTTACAGTTCATTGCGCGCACGGCGGGCATCGTCCAGATTGATGGTACGGTCCTTCAGCTCCGCATCACGCTGAGCCTTTGCAGCCTGCCGCTGTGCGTGGGCCGCTGCCCTCTGCTGCGCCGCCCGCTCTCCGTTGCGCCCAATGTTCACCATCACGCCCATTTCTGCCAGCAGCAAGATCAGACTGGTGCCGCCGGACGAGAAAAACGGCAGGCTGATGCCGGTATTCGGGATGGTGTTGGTGACCACGGCGATGTTGCAGAACACCTGCCAGGCGATCTGCGCCATAATGCCAATTCCCACCATGGTGCAGAACTGGTTCTCGGCCTTATAGGCGATCATCAGGCCCTGCGCTATGAGCAGTATAAACAGCACGATGATGAGCACCGCACCGATGAAGCCCAACTCTTCGCACACCACACTGAAGATGAAGTCGTTGGTGCTTTCCGGCAGCCAGAGCTGCTTTTCCACGCTGTTGCCAAGGCCAAGGCCCTTCAGTCCGCCGGAGCCGATGGCGTACAAGCTCTGCTTGGTCTGGTCGTTCAGCGCTTCCAGATCATCGGACCATGTGTTCAGGCGGTCCTGCAGATAGCCAATGGATTCCACCAGCGTCAGGGCCGGTTTCAGCAGCATAGCCGCCGCTGCGGCCCCGCACCATGTCAATACACCGCCGCAGCCGGTCAGCATGAGGATGGTGCCCACGATGGCGGTGGTCAGCAGGATGCCGGACATGTGCGGCTCTAAAAACAGCAGCAGCACCACCGGCACCAGCGGCAGCACCGGCACGATCAGCTGCCTTACGATGCGGATGAACAGCCAATCCTTTGGCTTGATTTTTTCTCTCAGCGACGGGCTGAACCGGCCGATCTGCGGCGCACTTGCCGCCAGATGGGACGAGAGCAGGATCATCTCAAACTTTGCCACCTCAGAGGTTTGCAGAGTCAGGCCGCCCAGACGGATCCAGCGGCGGCAGCCGTTCAGCGGTGCAAAGGTCAGCGTGACGGCCAGCATGGCCAGCACCACCCAGTACAGCGGCTTGCTCGCCCAGCGCAGGAAGCGGTGATCCACATAGCTCATGACTACCATACAGCCAATGCCAATGGCCATGCAGATAGCCTGCTGCTTGATGTAGTGCAGGCTGTCGCCCATGCGCAGGTAGCCGGTGGTGTAGCTTGCGCTGTACAGCATTACAAGGCCGAACACCATGATAATGGCCAGCGTTGCCAGCCAGTTGAGCAGCAGCCGGTTCCATGGTCCCGGGTCCCGCTGCAGCGGCGGCACCCATGCACTTTCTTTTTGGTTTTTATGTTGTCTGCGGGTGGCTGCCATTGCCACGCCCCCTTATTTTCAGAATCAGGCGCTCAGGCCCAGCGTGCCAGACACACGGCCAGCGCCAGCCCGCACACGCTCAGTGCGCACAGGCTGTAAAAAATATTCACTGCACTCATGCCGCGCTTTTCCAGCCAGCGGTGCAGCGGTGCCGCCGCAAACAGCGGCCTGCCCTTCCAGCGGCAGAACAGGACCTGCAGCACCACCATGCCGCCCTCCACCCAGAAGGGCAGTGCCAGCGGGATGCTCAGCTCTGCGTAGCCAATGCACAGCGGAATGCAGCCAATGGCTCCCGCTGCATACAAGCAGCCGCACCGGCCGGGGTGCAGCTTTGCCGGTGGAAAATCCCACAGCAGAAAGGCCATCAGTGCACCGGCCAGTGCCGCCGGGAATACTGCCAGCGGGAACCAGCCCAGCTGCGTTTCCAGCATCATCAGGCCCAGCATAGCCGCAAAGGCCGCGCCGCACACCGTGCCGTCGGCACCGTCGGCCACGCGGGCCGCCTCGGCCATCGCCACCAGCAGCACAGCCCACAGCAGCGGTGCCAGCGCACATTCCACATAGCCTGCTCTCGGCAGGATCAGCCCTGTGGGCAGGCACCCGTTCAGTGCCAGCAGGCCCAGCACCAGCACTGCAGCGATGCATTCCAGTGCAAGGCGCTGTGTGCGGCGCAGGCCAAGGCCTAAACCGTTCGGGTAGCGGCTGCGGATGCGGGCCAGATCATCGGCCAGCCCCACTGCGCCAAAGGCCAGCGACCCCAGCAGTGCAATGAGCAGGCGGGAGGTCATCTGCCGGTCGCTGCCAAGCAGGGAAGGCTGTGCAGCACATGCGGCCAGCCAGCCCACGCCCACAGCGGCAAGGGTGCCCACCATCAGGCACAGCCCGCCCATGGTAGGCACCGGGCTGTCCGGGGCATCGCTGTCCGGCTGTGTGCCGCGTGCCGCACGCTGCAGCTCCCGCAGAAGCGGCACCATCATATTGCCGAGCGCCGCAGTCAGCACAAAACCCAGCACCGACGCGACGACCAAGGCGAAACGAATCATTTTTCAATCTCCAAATTCATGCCAAAGGGTTATTCTTCGGCATCTTTCTGCTCTGCGTAGAAAATTTCCAGCACTTTTTCCAGCGCCATGCCGCGGCTTGCCTTCACCAGCAGGGCATCGCCCGGCTCTATCCGGTTCAGCAGAGCATCCGCTGCCTCGCGGTAGTTGTTGGCATGGAGGGTCTTGACCCCCTTGGCCGCAGCCACCACAGCCGTGCGCTTTGCGTTTTCGCCGTAGGTCACAAGGCAGTACAGATCACTCTCCGCAGCCAGACGGCCCAGCTCCTCGTGGGCTTCGCGGGACAGCTCGCCCAGCTCCAGCATATCGCCCAGCAGGGCAAAACGGCGCTTGCAGGGGAATTCCTTGAACATGGCAAGCGCGGCCTTCATGCTGTCGGGGTTTGCATTGTAGCAATCCTCAATGACGGTAACGCCCTTGCTGTGCACCACCTTCTGGCGGCGGCCGGTCTGCTCAAAATTGGAAAGCCCCTTGATGACACCGCGCGGGTCGCAGCCCAAGCGGGTGGCGGCGCAGTAGGCAGCCAGAGCGTTTGCCACATTGTGCTTGCCCATGGCCGGGATCTTGACCACAAAGGTGCCCTCTTCCTGATCTTCCAGCACAAAGCTCATGCCGTCCTCTTCCTGCCGGATGGACAGTGCACACACATCAGCGTTCTCATCTGCCAGACTGAACCATACCGGCTTCACGTGGGCGGGCAGCTTTGCGGCGCGCAGGAACTTATCATCATAGTTCAGCACCAGCGGTGCACCCTCCGGCAGGCCGTTGCAGATCTCCAGCTTTGCCTTGCAGATGTTCTCCTGACTACCCAGATTGCCGATGTGGGACACACCGATGCAGGTAATGATGCCCACATCCGGGCGTGCGGCCCGGGCCAGACGGTCGATCTCGCCCGCATGGCTCATGCCCATCTCGATCACGGCATACTCAGTGCTGCTTTCCAGCCGCATCAGGGTGCGGGGCATGCCCAGTTCATTGTTCTGGTTGCCCTCGGTCTTGATGGTCTCGCCAAAGCCTGCAAGGGCGGCGTAGGTCATCTGCTTGGTGGTGGTCTTGCCCACGCTGCCGGTCACACCCACCATCTTGGGGTGATACTGGCTGCGGTAGTTCGCACCCATCACCATCATGGCGTGGTAGCTGTCCGGGCAGAGGATGGCCTTTTCCGCAGGCACGCCCTCCACCGGGTGGTTCACCACCACATAAACAGCACCGTTCTCCAGTGCTTTGGCCGCAAAATCGTGGCCGTCAAATTTTTCACCCGGGAACGCTACAAAAATGCAGCCGGGCCGCACCTCGCGGCTGTCGGTGGTCACCAGTTCCACCTGCACCTCTTCCCGGATGAAGTCTGCGGGCACCAGCCCTGCCAGAAGCTTGCTTGCAGAAATTTTTTCCATTGTTCATGTCCCCTCTCTTTTATCTTGTAAAACCCTCTCAGTCAATGCCTGCGGCATTGCCAGCTCCCCCGAAAGGGGAGCTCTTTTGCATCTTACGATAAAGTGCAGTTCTTCAGAAGATTCACTTTACCGTACCCACTCATAAAGCTCGCCCTTCGGGAGAGCTGGCGCGCAAGCGCCTGAGAGGGTTCTTGTTACCCACAGGTAATGGTCACGACGGTGCCGCGCTGCACACTGGAACCGGGGTCTGCACTCTGGGCCTGCACAGTGCCGTTCGCATTGCCCTCCACCACACAGTTCAATCCGGCGGCAGACAGCATCTGGCGGGCAAAGTCCGCGCTCTTGCCGGTCACATCCGGCACATCGGTATGGCTGCCCTCATAGGTATCGGTATACAGGTACACGGTGGTGCCGTAGGCCACCTTTGCACCCGCGTGCGGATACTGGTAGGTGACAGCTGCTGCCGCCTGACTGGTGGTGCTTTCGGCCAGCTGATGCCTGAGGCCCTTGATGTTCAGCTGCACCTGCGCACTGCTCCACTCGGTGCCCACCAGATTCGGCACAGTGACCACAGTCTGGCTGCGATCCTCGCCGTCGGCGGCAATGCCAAGGTAGGGTGCGATCTCGCTGATGATGTTGCCCACAACGGGCGCTGCCAGCAGGGACGAGTAGTCCGTTCTGGCGTTGTTGGGGTCATCCAGCATCACATAGACGATGATCTCCGGGTCGTCGGCGGGCAGGACAGCGGCAAAGGATGCCACCTTCTTGTAGTCGCCATCAGCGCGGCGGTCCATGTTCAACTGTTCGGAAGTGCCGGACTTGCCGCCGATACGGTAGCCGGACACATAGGCATACTTGCCGCCGCCGGTACCGGCGCCCACCTCATATTCCATGAACTGGCGGATCACATTGCTGGTGCTCTCGCTGATGACCTGACGGCGCACATTGGCACCGATCTCCTCGATCACGTTGCCATTTGCATCGGTGATCTTATCCACCACATGGGGCGTGACCAGATAGCCGCCGTTGACGGCTGCGGCCACAGCGGTGCACATCTGCAGCGGGGTGATGGCCATTGCCTGACCAAAGGCCGAGGAAGCCAGCTGCACTTCGCCCAGCTGGTTGGCCTTATAATACTGCATGAAGCCCGTCTCACTGGGCAGGTCCACGCCGGTGCGGCTGGTAAAGCCAAAGGCATCGAAGTAGTTATAGAAGGTCTGGGAGCCAACGCGCTGGCCCAGCTGGATATAGTAGATATTGCAGCTCTGGCGCAGTGCTTCGGCCAGTGTGATGGTGCCGTGGGCTTTGTGGCCTGCGCAGTGGTAGGTCTCCTTTGCCACGCCGTAAGCACCGGCGCAGGTAAAGGTGGTGTTGATGTTTGCAAGGCCGGAGTCCACGCCCATGGCCGAGGTGATCACCTTGAACACACTGCCGGGGTAGTACAACTCGGTGATGGTCTTGTTTTTCCACTGGATATCGCGGAAGTAGCCGGAGTAATCGGCCTCCTCGTCCAGAATGCGGTTGCCGTTTGCATCCTTCAGCTCGTTGCCGTTCTCATCCTTTTTGTAGATGCCGTACAGCTCCGGCTCAGCGCGCACCAGCTCGTTGAGGTAATCCAGATTTGCGCTGTAGTCCAGCGGGTCGTTGGGGTCAAAATCCGGCTTGGAAGCCATGGCAAGGATGGCACCGGTCTTGACGTTCATCACGATGGCGCAGCCGCGGTTTTCCACCGTGTTGGCTGCAATGGCTTCGTTCAGATACCGTTCCACGATCTCCTGCACATTCACATCCAGCGAAAGCACCAGATTGGAGCCATCCTTGGCTGCAAAGGTGGTGGCATTCTCGTCCGCAATGGCGTTGCCGTAGGCATTGCGCTGGGTAATGGTGCGGCCATCCACACCGGCCAGCGTGGACTGATAGGATTTTTCCAGACCGTAAGTACCAATGCCGTCCGCATCGGTAAAGCCCAGCACTGCCGCTGCAAACGCTCCGTAGGGGTAATTGCGCTGGAAGCTCTTCTCGCTGCCGACCGAGATGTTGCCCTTGCGGGAGGTCTCAGTGGCACGCTTGTGTGCCTTGTTGAACTGGGAAACGTAGGATTCGATGGACAGCTTGACAGCGTTGTTCACCTTGGTGGCCAGCACCTGATACTTGGTGTCCATCTTGGAAAGTGCATCGTAAACCTTCTGGTACTGGGTCTGGTACGCTTCCGAGGAAGTGTCCACCGCGTCCAGACTTTCGCCGTCGCCGGAAAGCAGGCGCAGGGTCAGTTCCCGGCTGACCTCGGCGCACATGGCCGTGTCCAGCGTGCGCGCCGCCTCCTCATCCTTGCCGGTGGTGGTATATAAGATTTTGCTGTTGTCCGGGTCGGCCCAGATGGTCCACACCACGCTGGTGGAGGCCAGCGTGATGCCGGAGGTATCGTAGATCTCACCGCGGGTGGCCTTGATGGTGGTATCCAGCAGCTGCTGCTTTGCGGCCAGCTGGCGGTAGGTGTCGCCGTTTTTGATCTGGATATCATACAGGCTGTAGGTCACACGGGCCGCAGCAAGGCCCATGACCACAAGGGCCAGACCGCCGCAGATCAGACTGGTTCTGGGGTTCATGCGGGCACCGGTGCTGGTTTCCGGCCAGGGGCCTTTTATTTTTTTGATGAATTTTCGGAAGAATTTCCACATGGTATGCTCCTGCGGCAGCGGGCATTTGCTGCCTTCTGCCGCGCTTTTGTCAAATTTGGAACTGCCCTGCAAACAGGGTGTATAAACCGAAAAAGCGTGCGCTGCCGCACGCTTTCCCGTATTTGGTTCACTTTACAGTGCCAAGAATGTTCACGGCACCGTTGTAGATAAAGTCGGTCCACTGCCGCACAGCGGACTGGGTGCGCTCCAGCGTGTCGCTCTCGCCCAAACGGATGTAGGTGATCTGGCTCTGATCAATTTTCATCAGGCCCAGCCTGCCGGCCGTCTCTTCCACGCTGGTGATGTTGGTCTTGCTGTTCAGGGTGCTGTTATAGTAAGTATACTGGCTCTGCTCACTGACCAGCTGAGCCTTTGCGTCCTGAATCTGGTCGTTCAGCTCCACCAGCTTGGACTCGCTCCACAGCAGGCTGATGGCAAACCCCACCAGCAGTGCTGCTGCTACCAGATGCATGGCGTTGTGCACCGCTGCCTGCAGCGGCGAAAGCCGACGCTTGCCGCCCTTTGCTACCCGCAGATCTGCCTTGCGCTGTGTCTGCGGGGCTTTTCTGCGGCGTACCGCGTTATAATCATATGCTGCCTGACCCATGGTTTGCTCTCCTCCTCACACAACGGCTTCTGCCGTTCAGCATTTTTCCAAAACTCTCAGGTGGGCGGACCGGCTGCGCCGGTTCTCTTCCAATTCCTGACTGTTTGCTTCAATGGGTTTGCGGGTGATCAGCTTCGCTTTGGCTTTGCCGCCGCATACGCACACCGGAAACTCCGGCGGGCAGGTGCACGCGGTGGACCAGCGGCGAAATTTGTTCTTCACCAGCCGGTCCTCCAGCGAGTGGAAGGTGATCACGCACAGCCGGCCGCCCGGCGCAAGGTGATCGAAAATGGTATCCAAGCCTTCTTCCAGCGCATCCAGTTCATGGTTCACTGCAATGCGCAGCGCCTGAAAGGTGCGGCGGGAAGGGTTCTTGTTTTTGCGGCGTTCCGCCGGGGGCATGGCACTGGCCACGATGTCTGCCAGCTGCAGAGTCGTTTCGATGGGAGAATTCTCCCTTGCCTCCACGATCCTGCCCGCGATCTGCCATGCGAAAGGTTCTTCGCCGTAATCCCGCAGAATGCGTGCAAGCTCTTCGCGGCTCTCGGTGTTCACAAGGTCCGCTGCCGTTTCGCCCTGCTGGCTCATCCGCATGTCCAGCGGTGCATCCGCACGGTAGGAAAAGCCGCGGGCCGCATCGTCCAGCTGATGGCTGGAAACGCCCAGATCCAGCAGCGCGCCGTTGACCTTGTCGATGCCAAGGCTTTCCAGAGCTTGTCCGGCATAGCGGAAGTTGATCTGCACCACCGTGGCAGGCAGGCCCGCAAGGCGGGCACGCGCGGTCTGCACCGCGTCCGGGTCCTGATCCAGCGAGATCAGCCTGCCGCCCTTTTCTGCATCCAGCCGCAAGGCGATCTGGCGGGAATGTCCCGCGCCGCCTGCGGTGCCGTCAAGGTAGGTGCCGGCCGGATCAATGGCAAGCCCCTCCAGACACTCGTTCAGCAGAACGGGGATATGCTCAAACGAGGCCGGGTCAAAGGCTGCTTGTGTTTCAAGTTCCATCGCTGCGGCCTCCTTTCTCAGTTCATAAGCTTTCCGTGTTCCGGGCACTGTGCACACAGCGCACACTTTTACCCGATAACACAGTTTTATTTTAACAAATCAGGCCCCTGATTGCAAGGGTTTGTGCTCCCGTTTTTGCCGCAAAATGCAACAAAAAAAGTCCCTGTCGGCCGTCATTTCTTCCTGCAGGAACTTTGGTTTTTGCCGTATGTGTAATTTGTGTGTGAAAAAGGCTGTCTTCAGCCGTTTTTCTTGGCGTTCTGGCGCAGATTTGCGCGCACATTCTTTACCTGTGCCGCATTTTCCACCATTGTTTCCTCGGTGTTCTTGAGCATGTTGTCGCAATAGTCGGTCACGGTCTGGCGCAGGGTGCGGGCCTCGTTCTGGGCTGCAGTGGTGATTTCCCCGGCGCGCTGCTGTGCAGCCTTCACGATCTCGGCTTCGCTCACCAGAATGCGCGCCCGCTCCTCAGCCTTTTTCACAATGGCCTGCGCCTGTGCGTTGGCCGTCTCCACGATCTGAGCGCGGTCGTTCACGATCTGCTGGGCCTGCCGCAGCTCGCCGGGCAGGTTTGCGCGGATCTCGTCCAGATAATCCCGGATCTGCTCCACATCCACGATCTTTTTGCCGCCGGAAAGGGGCACATTGGCCCCTTCCTCCAGAGCATCCTCAATGGTATCCAAAAGTTCGTTCACGTTCATAGTGCTTCTCCCTTCGGTTCGTTCTCGGCAGGGTCTGTGTTCTGCATGGGCTTTGTGTATTTCCACAGCAGCACCCTGCCGTACTTGTACTGTTTTTTCAGGGTCAGGCCGCCAGCCTCGGCCGGCAGCACGATGCCGGTCTCGCTCTCGCACAGCACGATGCCGCCGGGCGCGGTGCATTTATCCACCGCAGGCAGGATCTTTTCCAGTGTACCATTGCGGAAGGGCGGGTCCAGCAGTACGATGTCGAACTGCTCGCGGCAGGCGGAAAGATACCGCGCAGCCTCGCCGATATTAACGCGGCTGCGGTCGAACACGCCGCAGGCCTTGCAGTTGCGCATGATGATGTTCACCGCCTCGCGGTTCTCGTCCAGAAACACGCAGCGCGCCGCGCCGCGGCTCAGTGCTTCAATGCCAAGCTGGCCGCTGCCCGCATACAGGTCCAGCACCCGTGCGCCGGGCAGGTCGAACTGGACGATGCTGAACATCGCCTCCTTTACCTGCGAAAGGGTGGGCCGGGTCACGTCGGTCCCCGGCAGGGCCTCCAGACTGCGGCCCCGGGCTTCTCCTGCGATCACGCGCATGTTCTCTTTCCTCCTCCTTGCAGCCGGAAGATGTGGCTGCAAACACGTTTTTTGTATCACTTTATTATCACCCAACTGCATATTCTTGTCAAGGGCCGCGCGTTGCGCCGTCTGGCGGTTTGTGCTACAATAAAACCGGCAGCGCCGGGCTTTTGCGGCGCATTCTGGCATAAAAGGAGAGTATTCCCATGAAAGTTCTGCTCATCAACGGCAGCCCGCACGAAAAAGGCTGCACCTATACCGCCCTTTCGCTCATTGCAAAGGAACTGAATGATGCCGGTGTGGACACCGAGATCCTGCATGTCGGCGGCAAACCCGTGGGCGGCTGCATCGGCTGCGGCGGCTGCGCATCCGGCAATGGCTGTGTTTTCGGCGGCGTGGTCAACGAAGCCATCGAGAAGGCCAAAACCGCCGATGGCTTCGTGTTCGGCAGCCCGGTGCACTATGCATCCGCATCCGGCAACATGACCAGCTTCATGGACCGCCTTGCCTACGCGGGCGGCAGATATCTGGCCTACAAGCCCGCCGCCATCTGCTGCTCGGCCCGCCGTGCAGGCACCACCACCACGCTGGACCAGCTGGTAAAGTACCCGCAGTTCTTCCACATGCCGCTGGTGAACGGCTCCTACTGGGCCATGGTGCACGGCTCCAATGCCGAGCAGGTGCTGCAGGATGCCGAGGGCTGCGCTGTAATGCAGGAACTGGGCCGCAACATGGCATGGCTGTTGCACTGCATCGAAGCAGGCAGGGCCGCTGGCTTTGAACACCCGCAGAACCCCAAGCGCCCCATGACCAATTTTATCCGCTGATCGGAAAATCAATTTCTGATCCAAAGGCTCAGAACAGTCCGTAAGCTGCTCTGAGCCTCTTTTTCTTTGCAGTCCACGCCATTTCGTGCCAAAAACAGTAAAAAACCTTTTTCAAAGCGCCTTCCGCTTCTTTTTTCGTTCATAAGTTTGTGTTACTATAAGATGTAAAGTGATTTTAGCAGGATGGAGACCCTTGTATGGAACACTACGATTGGAACGAAGGCTGGCTGTTCACGCCCCGGTTCGACCCGGCACTGGTGCGGCCGGAGTGCGGACTGGAACTGGAACCGGTGCGCATCCCCCACACTGTGCGGGTGCTGCCCTACAATTACTGCAACGAAAATGAATACCAGTGCCTGTGCGGCTACCGGCGGGAGTTTTTTGCCCCCAGAGAGTGGGCAGGCCGCACTGTTCTGCTCACCTTTGGTGCCGTTGCCCATGACGCGACCGTGTTCTGCAATGGGCGGCGGCTGTTCCACCACGCCTGCGGCTACACCGCCTTCACGGTAGATCTGACCAGCGCTTTGCATCTGGGGCAGAAAAACGTGGTGGCTGTGCGCTGCGACAGCCGCGAGGATCTGAACATTCCGCCCTTTGGCGGGCAGATCGATCACCTGACCTACGGCGGCATCTACCGTGCCGTCAGTCTGGACATCAAGGAACCCGCCTATCTGCGGGATGTGTTCATCGAGGCAAAGGCCGAGGGCGATTTCCGCATCTATACCTCCACCGTGGGTGAGACGGTAGGCTGCACCCTGCAGGCCGAGATCCGCAGCCCTTCCGGCAGCCGCGCCGCCTACAGCGGCGAGCTTTCCCTGCCCATCACCGGCGTGCTGAACGGTGTGCACCCGTGGAGCATCGAGCATCCCACCCTGTACACCCTCACCGTACAGCTGATCCGCCCCGGCTCTGCCGGTCTGCCGGACCGTGTGCTGGACGAAAAGACCATCCGCTTCGGCTTCCGCACCGTGCAGTTCGTGGCAGGCGGGCTGTACCTGAACGGTCAGCGCGTGGAGCTGCGGGGCCTGAACCGCCACCAGAGCTACGCCTATCAGGGCTATGCCATGCCGGACAGCATCCAGCGGCTGGATGCTCAGATCCTGAAAAAAGACCTTGGCTGCAACGCAGTGCGCACCAGCCATTCCCCCCAGAGCCCGGCGTTTCTGGATGCCTGCGATGAGCTGGGCCTGTTGGTGTTCACCGAGATGCCCGGCTGGCGGTACATCGGCGACGAGAGCTGGAAGGCGCAGGCCTTGCAGAACTGCCGCGAGATGGTGTGCCAGTGCCGCAACCACCCCAGCATCTTTTTGTGGGGTGCCCGTGTAAACGGCAGCGCCGACGACGAAGCGTTTTATAAGCGCACCAACGAGGCCATCCACCGGCTGGACCCCACCCGCCCCACGGCAGGCGCGCGGAACCACCGCAAGAGCCAGCTGCTGGAGGATGTTTACGCCTACAACGATTACTCTTACCGTGGGCGCGGTGCCGCCTGCGAAGCCCGCGCCGCGGTGACTTCCGATCCCCGCAAGGGCTACCTCATCAGCGAATTCGGCGGGCAGCAGCTGCCCACCAAGCCCTTTGACGACGAGACCCACCGGCTGGTGCAGGCTCTGCGCTATGCCGCCGGGATCAACGATTCCATTGCGCAGCAGGGCGTGGCCGGCAGCTTTGGCTGGTGCATGGCCGATTACAACACCCACCGGGAATTTGGCAGCGGCGACCGCATCTGCTACCACGGTGTGATGGATATGTTCCGCAACCCGAAGCTTTCGGCGGCGGTATATGCAAGCCAGAAAACGCCGCGTTCCCCCTCGGACATCGTGCTGGAAGTCTCTTCCGGCATGGCACTGGGCGACCTGCCCGGCGGCGTTCCCACAGCCTGCTGGGTGTTCACCAACGCCGAAAGCGTGCGGCTGTACCGCGGCAACGACTACATTGCCGAGTTCACGCCTGACCGGCACGGCCGTTTTGCCGCCATGACGCATCCGCCCATTGAGATCAACGATTTTGTGGGTTCTTTGTTGGAAAAGTACGAGGGCATGGACCCGGCCTCCGCCCAGATGACAGCCGCTATCCTGAACGAGATGCGCCGGGATGCCATGGAGCTTTCGCCGCTTTCCAAGGCGCGGATGCTTTCGCTGCGGCTGAGCTGGAACGAGGTAGCCCGCATGTATTACAAATACATCGGCGTGCTGGGCACACCGTGCGCAGCCTACCGTTTTGAAGCCGTGTGGCATGGCCGCACCGTGCGCACCGTGGTGCGGGAACCGGTGCAGAGCGTCCGGCTGGAATGCACCGTGCACAACCCCATCCTCACCGACGGCCCCACCTGGGACTGCGCCGCTGTCAGCCTGCGCGCCATCGACCAGAACGGCAGCCTGCTGCCCTACTGCGGCGAAGCCGTTCAGCTGAGCGTGGACGGCCCGCTGAAGATCATTGGTCCCAGCGTGGTGCCGCTGCGCGGCGGCATGGCGGGCACCTACCTTGCCACTACCGGCGAAGCGGGCCGTGCCGTGCTGCACTGTCGCATGGAGGGTGCGCTGGATACCGATGCCGTGGTGACCATCCGCTGCCGGGAAGCTTAATTTCCGTCCCTTCATGATAGATTTGCACTCTGTTCAAAATTTCATCATGGTTGACTGGTATCCTAAGAACTGTAAAATAACGGCGGGCGCGCCCGCTTTGATTCCAAAACAAAGGATGCAGGAGTTATGAGAGAAAAATTCCGTCAGTTTATGATCGGCCGCTACGGTACCGATGGCCTGAACCAGTTTTTGAGCATCGCGTCCATCGTGCTGCTGCTGATCTCGCTGCTCACCCGCTTCAGCCTGTTCACATGGCTGGGTCTGGTGCTGCTGGTGCTGTGCTACTACCGCTCGCTCAGCCGCAACATTTCCAAGCGCACGGAGGAGAACTACCAGTACTATGCCCTGAAGGACCGCGTAGACCGTAAGTTCCGCGGTCTGAAGGATCAGTGGGCCAACCGCAAGCTCTACCACTACTACCGCTGCCCCAAGTGCCGCCAGAAGCTGCGTGTGCCCCGTGGCCGCGGCCGCATCCAGATCTCCTGCCCGCGCTGCGGCACCCAGTTCATCAAAAAGAGCTGAGCGGCCATGTTTGGTTATGTTGTGCCCAATCAGGCCGCGCTTTCGGACGAAGCACAAAAGCGCTACCGCACCGCCTACTGCGGGCTGTGCCGCCGCATCGACGCACTGCACGGCCTGCGGGGCCGCTTTACGCTGAGCTATGACCTCACCTTCCTGAATCTGCTGCTGTGCAGCCTGTACGAGGGCGAGACCGAAGCTTCTTCCGGCCACGACCGGTGCCCCATCCACCCCTTGGGCGGTGTGGAATGGCGGGCGGCCTCCCCCACCGATTACTGTGCAGATCTGAGCGTAGCCTTGCACTACTACAACGCCGAGGATAAGTGGACGGACGACCGCAGCCTGCTGGGCCTTGGATATGAAAAGCTGCTTACCGGCTGTAAGCAGGCTGCCGAGAGCCGCTGGCCCCGTCAGTGCAGCGCCATCCGCACCTGTCTGGACAGGCTGGCAGAATATGAAGCTGCCGGGAGCGAAGATCTGGATGCCGTGTCCGGCTGCTTTGGCGAGCTGATGGCAGAGCTGTTCGACTACCGGCAGGATCACTGGTCGCCGGAGCTGCGCAGCATCGGCTTCCATCTGGGCAAGTTCATCTACCTGCTGGATGCCTATGACGATCTGGAGCATGACCAGCGCAAGGGGGCCTACAATCCGCTGAAAGCACTCAGCCAGCAGCCCGGCTATGAGGAAGAGATGAAAGAGATCTTTGAGCTGCTGCTGGCGCAGTGTGCCCAGAGCTTTGAACGCCTGCCCTGCGTGGAGGACGCAGACCTGCTGCGCAACATCCTTTACTCCGGCGTATGGCTCAAATACAACTGCAAAACAGCCAAGCAGGCCCGCAGCCGTGGCTGAATGGCGGCTTTGTCTTGATTTTTCCACGGCAATACGGTAGACTATAAACATTGCGCGGCGCTGTGGCTGCGCGAAATGAGACGTGAGGAAGTATATCCATGAGAGACCCCTATGAGGTGCTGGGCGTTTCGCGCGGCGCAAGCGATGACGAGATCAAAAAAGCATACCGCGCCAAGTGCAAGCGCTGGCACCCGGACCTGAACCCCAACGATCCTACCGCCGAGGAGCACTTCAAGGAAGTGCAGGCGGCTTACGATGCCATTACCAAGGGCGAGACCGGCCCCCAGATGGGCGGAAATCCCTACGGCAACTACCAACAACAGGGTTACGGCCAGCAGAACTACCAGCAGCAGGGTTATCAGAACGGTTACGGCGGTTTTGACGGATTCGATGGCTTTGACCCGTTCGGTTTCGGGTTTGGCTTTGGCGGCTACCAGCAGGGTTACGGCCAGCAGGGCGCAAGCTATTCCGGCTCCGACAGCCCGGAGATGCAGGCCGCCCGCAACTTTGTGGCCAATGGCCGCTATGCGGAGGCCCGCCGCGTGCTGGACGGCATGACCGGCCGCAATGCCCGGTGGTATTATCTGTCCTCCCTCGCAAATCAGGGCTTGGGCAACCGCATCGATGCGCTGCAGGATGCCCGCCGTGCCGTGCAGCTGGACCCGGGCAACACCGAGTACCAGATGCACCTGCGCCGGATGCAGAACCCCGGCCAGACCTACCGCACCACACAGGCCACCTACACCAGCCCCGGCGGCCTGATGCAGTGGTGCTGGAGCATGATCCTGCTGAACCTGCTTTGCAACTGCTGCTGCGGCGGCTGGGGCTTCCATTTCCGCATGTGATCCCGTTTTTCTCATAAGATACAGCAAGACCCCGCACCTTCTGGTGCGGGGTCTTGTTTTTGCTTTACGACATCACTTTACGGTGATGTTGCGGCTGATCTTGCTGCAGGAGTAATTGCCGCCGATCTCTGCCGTCTGCACATAGGTGCCCGGCTCTGTGGGCAGCTCGCTGGTGGCATCACTGCCCCAGCCGGACTTCTTGTAGCTGTAGCGGATCTTATCGGTGGGCACCACCTGACCATCCACTTCCAGCACAGCCGCTTCATTGAAGCTCTGCAGCTCTTCGGCGGTCATGGGCTTTTCGGCCTGCTGTGCCCAGTACATGCGCACGCCGTTTGTCTTGGGCTTGATCTTGAACATGGCAAAGCCTGCGGTGTTCATATCGCTGCTTTCCAGCGCCAGTGCACCGGCCACATAGTTGCCGGCATCCACCGGCTGCTCGTCCAGATAAATGCGGCTGAACGCGCCCTCCGGCAGATACTTGCGGATCAGGTTCAGCGCAAGGCGCAGGCCGTTGGACACCTGATCGATGGTAGGCACATAGAAGTGCAGTACATCCATCACCGAGACGGCCTCATCGGCCACCCGCAGCAGCACGCTGACATCGTTGCCGTCGATCAGCTGCTTGAGGTAGCTGTACACATTGAACTCCTCTGCCTGATCCGGTGTCTTGGACATCTTCTTGGGCAGCGGGATCATCTTGAGCAGCGTGCGGATCTTATCCGACAGCACCAGCGTCACATAGCCATTCGCTTCGCCGCCAACGCCCACCACAACACCGATATACTGGGTATCGGCAGGGTTGGTCTGCACCTCCAGCTTGTAGTTGGAGCCATAAACAAGGTCGCCCGTGGCTTTGAGCCGGATGGAAACCATATCATTCTGCTGCTCCAGCGCTGCATTTTCCTGCGGCAGAGCTGCTGCGGCAAACACCGGCGTTGCTGCCGCGCTGAGCATGAACACTGCTGCCAGTGCAAGAGCTATCAATCGTTTGGCCTTCATTGCTTAAGACCTCCTTATTCTGTAAAGGAATCGCACAGCCGCGCCCCACGGCACACTGCGTCGGGAACCGGCATGATACCATGCCTGTTGCACCTCGATTTTACCGCAAAACGCTGTTTTGGTCAATAACGTGATTCAAGTAATTCAATTTTTTTATATTTTATGCAAAAAAGAGGAACCTGCCCTCTTCCAGTGGTTTCTCCCTCAAGTTCATTCATCAATAAAATATTCCGGGTGGACGCTGCGGGCCTGCGCCACCGACTGCTTATACCGGCTCAGGTGGCTTTCCAGCGCTTCGCTCACGTCGTCCGCGCTGCCGTGCAGCAGTGCTTCCAGAATTGCCGTGTGCGAGGAGCAGACCGACTTGTTTTCCTCGGTCAGCAGGCTGAACTTGCGGATGCGCTCCACATGCTGCAGGCTGGCCAGCATGTGGTCGTAGTGAGCTTCCATGCCGCACAACTCAAAGGATTTGCGGTGGAATGCATTATCCAGCTCCAGCATACGGGCAGTGCGGTCCGGCTGGCTCATATCCGCTTCCAGCACACGGTATGTCTCAATGTTGCTGCGGTATTCTTCCTCCTGCCGGGGTGTCACACGGCCGCGCAGCCGGTTCAGGATCTCTTTTTCCAGTGTATAGCGGGCAAACTGCTCCATCTCCATCAACTTCAGGTTGATGGGTGCCACATGGGTGCCGCTCTGCGGTTTGATGTCCACCATGCGGGCCAGATTGAGCATCAGCAAAGCCTCCCGCATGGGCGTGCGGCTGATGCCCAGCTCTTCGGCCAGCTCCCGGTCATTCAGCGGATCACCGGGCTTCAGCTCCATCGTGATGATCCGGCTGCGGATCGTCTGGTATGCCGTTTCGCGCGCACTCAGTAATGACATGTGGTCTCTCTCCCTTCAACCTCCGGTGTAAAGCAAAAATTGATATACTAGTATTGAAGTTATCAAGACCATATTACCCAACCACAGGGCGGCTGTCAAGTGTGGCTGCAACTAAAAATCGCCAACATTTTTCTCTGTTTTGTCAAGACAGGCCCCATGGCAGCACAAAAGCCCTCCGGGTGAAGGGCTTTTGCTGCGTTTACTTTTTAGCGGAACGGTACACCACCGGCACCCACACAAAGGCTACGGCCAGACCGCACACCACATCAATAATGGAGTGCTGCTTGGTGAACACGGTGGACGCACAGATCAGTGCAGCCCACACCCAGGCCAGAATTTTCAGGGCCGGGCGCTCCTTTGCCAGCTTGCTGTGGCTGAACGCCAGTGCCATGCAGGCCGAGCTTTGGCAATGGATGGACGGGCACACATTGACCGAGGCGTCCGCCCTCCAGATCAGCTGCATGATGCTCATTGCAATGTTGCTGCGGCCCACCGCATCCACTGTGGGGCGGATATCCAGACCGTTGGGCAGCAGCATGTACAGGATCAGGCAGAAGGTCATGCCGGAAAACATGGTCAGGCAGAGCTTATCGTAGCTTTGGGTGTCGCACCACCACAGCAGGGCCGTCACACCAGCCAGCAGCACAAACCAGCTGCAATACGGAAAGATGAACCACTCATTGAAGGGGATCCGGTCATCAAGCGGGGCGTGGATGATATATTTGGGATCTTTGATGGTCAGATCCAGCCAGAAGAACCAGATCAGATACACCACCCAGTACAGCTGGAACCACAGGTGCGGGCGGCGCCGGCTCCACAATTGTTTGGGATTCATGGTATTTCTCCTATATTTTCAATGTGATAAGATATAATTATACCACATCACGCCATCTTGCGCAAACCTTTCCGGTGCGATAAAATAAAAAGAGTGTTGTAAACTTGCGCTCTGTTTTTGAGCGTACCTATTATAAAAGGAGCCATTATGTTGCAAAGCTTTCCCCTTGTCCGCCTTGCCGCGCTGGATCTGGACGGCACCCTGCTGAACCGGAACAACGAGGTCACCCTTGCCACCCGTCAAGCCATTGCCCGCGCTGTAGAGCATGGCGTGGTGGTGGTGCCCGCCACAGGCCGCCCACTGGCCAGTCTGCCGCCTGTTGTGGCAAAGCTGCCCGGCATCCGGTATGCCATCACCTCCAACGGTGCCGCCGTGTGGGACCTTGGTGATGACCCCATGGGTGCTGTGCACAGCCGCTATGCCAACGCTGCCCAGCGCCACACCAGCGAACCCGCCTGCCTGCTGCACCGCCTGATGCCGACAGAAGTGGCACGGGAAGCTTTTGACCTGTTCCAGCAGTACGATGGCGAGCTGAGCGTATTCAGCGACGGCCTTGCCATCAAGACTCCGGAGGGCATTGCAAAGCTCACCTCCCGCACCGCCCGCTTTCTCTCCTCCGAGGCGCGGCAGAACCTGACCGACGGCCGCTTTACCGTCATTCCCGGCATCGAGAGCTGGATGTCCCGCCATGCGCACGAGATCGAAAAACTGTGCATGTTCTTCGACAGCACCGAAAAGACCGCCGCTGCCCTGCCAAAGTTTCAGGCTATCCCGGGCGTGGCCGTGGTGCAGGGTTCGCCGGATAACATTGAAGTGACCGCTGCCGGTGTGGATAAGGGCAGTGCCCTGCTGGCTCTGGCCGACCTGCTGGGCATCCCCCACGAGAACACCCTTGCCGTGGGCGACAGCGAGAACGACCGCGCCATGCTGGAAAAGGCAGGGATCGCCGCTGTTATGGCCAACGGAATGCCCCAGATCAAGGCCATTGGCAGCATTGTGAGCGAAGCCGACTGCGATCACGACGGCGTTGCAGAGCTGTTCGGCAGGCTCGGCATCTGAGCAAACCGGGGCAAAACGGCCCTGCTTTTCAGGTCATTCGTCATTTTTGTGCAATGTATACAAGCTCTTATGCAAAACATTGTGCTTGTTGAGCATTTCCAAACTCATTTCCGTCGTTTATACTAATAATATGAGCGCACAGTGGGTGCACCATGCCCAAACGGCAGCCCACGCGCACCAAGAGAGTTCAAACTAAAAGGAGAAATGCATTTATGAATCCCATCGTAGAAAAGGTCTATCAGATCGGCATTATCCCTGTTATCGCTTTTAACAGCGTTGATGAAGCCCTGCCCCTGTGCAAGGCTCTGGCTGACGGCGGTCTGCCCGCAGCTGAGGTCACCTTCCGTACCGCATGCGCTGAGGAGTGCATCCGCAAGATCCACGAGGAGATGCCCGAGATGCTGCTGGGCGCAGGCACTGTCCTGACCACCGAGCAGGCTGACCGTGCAATGGCAGCTGGTGCTTCCTTCATCGTTGCTCCCGGCTTCGATCCCGAAGTCTGCAAGCACGTTATCGACAAGGGCGGCATCATGATGCCCGGCACCTGCTCTGCAGGCGAGATGCAGCAGGCTATGAACATGGGCTGCGAGGCCCTGAAGTTCTTCCCCGCTGAGGCAAACGGCGGTGTCGGCATGCTGAAGAACATCGGCGCTGCCCTGAAGAGCGCACGCTGGATGTGCACCGGCGGTGTCAATGCAAAGAACGTCAACGATTATCTGGGCTATGACCAGATCTTCGCTGTGGGCGGCACCTGGATGTGCAAGAGCGACGTGATCAAGGCTGGCGACTGGGCAAAGATCACCGCTCAGAGCAAGGAAGCGGTTGACACCATGCTGGGCCTGAAGCTGATGCACGTTGGCATCAACACCGAGAACGAGGAAGAGGCCATGAAGTTGGCAAACCTCATCGGCAGCCTGCTGAACATGAAGGTCGCTCCCGGCAACTCCAGCATCTTTGTCGGCAACAAGGAGTTCGAGATCATGAAGAAGGTCGGCCGCGGCACCAATGGCCACATCGCCATCGGCTGCAACAACGTGGATCGCGCTATCTATCACCTGTCTCAGCGCGGTGCCAAGTTCGATCTGGACAGCAAGGTCGTGAAGAACGGCAAGACCATCGCCTGCTACTTTGCAGACGAGATCGGCGGCTTCGCATTCCACCTGGTTCAGGCCTGAGCTCCGGCTCCCCTATCCGTGAAAGCCCTGCTGCGCCGGGGATGCCCCGCAGCAGAAGGTCATAAACACCTGTAAATAAAAGGAGAATAACCAATGAAAGTCGTTACTTTTGGCGAACTGATGGTTCGTCTGCAGCCGTTCAACTACGAGCGTTTCGTTCAGGCTAACAGCCTGGAGTTCAGCTTCGGCGGCGGCGAGGCAAACGTTGCTGTTTCTCTGGCCAACTACGGTCTGGACGCAGCTTTCGTCACTAAGCTCCCCGCACACGCAATCGGTCAGGCCGCTGTCAACAGCCTGCGCCGTTACGGCGTTGACACCAGCATGATCACCCGCGGCGGCGATCGCGTTGGCATCTACTACAACGAGAAGGGTGCTTCTCAGCGTGGTTCCGTCTGCATCTACGACCGTGCCAACAGTGCCATCCAGCTGGCTCAGCCCTCCGACTTTGATTGGGATAAGATCTTCGAGGGCGTGGACTGGTTCCACTTCACCGGCATCACCCCGGCTCTGGGCGAGAATGTCGTCGAGATCTGCCGCGAGGCCTGCAAGGCTGCTAAGGCTCACGGCGTGAAGATCAGCTGCGACCTGAACTACCGCGGCAAGCTGTGGACCCGTGAGCAGGCCCGCGCTGCCATGACCGATCTGTGCCAGTATGTTGACGTGTGCATCTCCAACGAGGAGGACGCAAAGGACGTGTTCGGCATCGAGGCCGAGGCTACCGATATCTACGGCGGCAAGCTGAATGCTGAGGGCTACAAGAGCGTGGCTAAGCAGCTGGCTGACAAGTTCCACTTTGAGAAGGTCGCTATCACCCTGCGTGAGAGCCACAACGCTTCCGAGAACGGCTGGAGCGCTATGCTGTACGATGTTGCTTCCAATGAGTACTGCTTCTCCAAGAAGTACGAGCTGAAGATCATCGACCGCGTTGGCGGTGGTGACTCCTTCGGCGGCGGCCTGATCTACGCTCTGCTGAACGGCAAGAGCACTCAGGAAGCTGTTGAGTTCGCTGTTGCTGCTTCTGCTCTGAAGCACTCCATCGAGGGCGACTACAACATGATGACCGTGTCCGAGGTCGAGAAGCTGGCTGGCGGCGACGGTTCCGGCCGTATCCAGCGCTAATTGCAGGAAGGAGTCCAGAATGGATATCCGCTACTCCTGCAACCAGAAGGATTTCAAGCGCTATACCACTGAGGAAATGCGGGACGAAATGCTCATCACCGGCCTGTACAAGGCCGATGAGGTCGTTGCTGTGTACAGCCATGTGGACCGCATGGTCACGCTGGGCTGCATGCCGGTGCACGAGACCGTGTCCATCGACAAGGGCATCGATGTGTGGGCAAACTTCGGCACCCACTACTTTCTGGAGCGCCGCGAGATCGGCATGTTCAACATCGGCAAGGATTCCACCGGCATCGTGGTGGCCGACGGCGTGAAGTACGAGCTGGGCTACAAGGACTGCCTGTACATCACCAAGGGCACCAAGGAAGTCACCTTTGCTTCCGCCGACCCGGAGCATCCCGCCAAGTTCTACATGGTATCCGCTCCCGCACATTGCTCTTACGAGACCCGCCTGATCAAGATGGCCGATGCAAATCACCGTCCTCTGGGCAGCGTCGAGACCTGCAATAAGCGCACCATCAATCAGTTCATCCACCCGGATGTGCTGAAGACCTGCCAGCTCAGCATGGGTATGACCGAACTGGAATCCGGTTCCAACTGGAACACGATGCCCAGCCACACCCACGAGCGGCGCATGGAAATTTATACCTACTTTGAACTGCCCGAGGGGCAGGTGGTGTTCCACATGTGCGGCGAGCCTACCCAGACCCGCCACATCGTGATGCACAACGAGGATGCTGTCATCAGCCCCTCCTGGAGCATCCACAGCGGCGTAGGCACTTCCAATTACACCTTTATCTGGGCAATGGGCGGCGAGAACATGGAGTTTGACGACATGGACAACATCGCTACCACCGACCTGCGCTAAACAAGTACACCATACAACGCCCCGCATCGGGAGACCGATGCGGGGCGTTTTGCTAAATATTTAACTTTGACGGAGGAATATAATGGATTTATCGGCTTTCGATTTGAAGGGCAGGGTCGCCCTCGTCACCGGCGGTGCGCACGGCATCGGCTTCTCCATCGCAGAGGGTATGGCCAAGTGCGGTGCCACCATCTGCTTCAACTGCTCTTCCGAGGCCAGCCTTGAGAAGGGAATGGCTGCTTATAAAGCCGCCGGCATTGACGCTCACGGCTATGCCGCAGACGTCTCCGATGAGGACGCCGTCAACGCGATGGTGGCGAAGATCAAGGCCGAGGTCGGCCCGGTGGACATCCTGGTCAACAACGCCGGCCTGATGAAGCGGGTGCCGATGGTCGAGATGAGCCACGCCGACTTCATGCGGGTCATCGACGTCCATGTGGGCGGCGCGTTCAACTGTTCCAAGGCTGTCCTGCCTGATATGATGGAAAAGCACGAGGGCAAGATCATCAACATCTGCTCCATGATGAGCGAGCTGGGCCGCGAAACCGTCTCCGCCTACGCCGCCGCAAAAGGCGCCCTCAAGATGCTGACCAAGAACATCGCCTCCGAGTACGGAGAGTACAACATCCAGTGCAACGGCATGGGTCCGGGCTATATCGCCACCGCCCAGACCGCCCCGCTGCGTGAGGTCCAGCCCGACGGCAGCCGTCACCCCTTCGACCAGTTCATCACCGCCAAGACCCCGGCGGGACGCTGGGGCGACCCGGAAGATATGGTCGGCCCCTGCGTCTTCCTGGCCTCCCACGCCTCCGACTTCGTGAACGGTCAGATTTTGTACGCCGACGGCGGCATCCTCGCCTATATCGGCCGTCAGCCTAAGTAAATCAGACAGCAGAAAAGCCCTGCGGCGTGCCGCAGGGCTTTTGTCGTATCATCTTTGAGCACTCAGGCCATATTGCGATGGGACTGTATCCATGAGCCACCGCTGCCGTTTCCGACGGCAGTGTTGTAGACCACGTTTTTCAGTTCCTTGACCATGGAAGCCTTGGCACTCTCGTAGGCCTTTTGTGCATTGTCAGCGAGGGACTGGTCACGGCCATTCTCCCGCAGGCAGGTGCGCATCTCCGACAGCAGCGCATTGAATTCCTTGTCGCAGGCGCTCTGCATGGAGGTCAGCTTGCCGCCTTTGGAAACAACGATGGAGACTTTCAGACCGAGGCTGTGCTTTTCGGCGGGGTACTCCATGTACTCATCGTAGGCGTCGCAGATGACAGAATAGAGCTGCGACTGGAACTTCTTCTGCAGCTTTTCCATCTGAAGAAGATACTGTGCAAGCTGTGCGTCACACTCGTTCTGAGGGGTGGGAGCGGAAGAGGAAGACGAGGAAGCAGCCGGATGGGAGGCAGTCGGCTCCTGTGCGGCAGTCTGCCCGGTGGAGGATGCCTCGGATGCCGCCTTGGAGGAAGAAGCTGCACTGGAAGAGTTGTTGTCAGCAGAAGTGCTGGATGCAGAGGCGCTTTCGGCGGCCTCCTCAGAAGCAGCGGCTTCTTCCGAAGCGGCCTTTTCCTCTGCGACGAGCTCGATGACAGAGGCAAATTCACTGTTGCTGGTGTCGGTCAAGAGCTGGTCCCATGCGTCGGCGCTCTCGGATGCGGCTTCGGACGAACTGGATACGTCAGAAGGCTCGGCAGCGATGGACACAGAGCGGAACATATCGAGTACGGAGACAGCAGGGATCGCGACTGCAACGGCAACACACATCCCGACTGCCGCAGCGATGCGGGAAATCAATTTTTTCTTCATAGAATAACTCCTGTTTCAGAGGATCGAGTCGAAATGACTGATGATAAGGATACCATCCCTGAAAAAGGAAATCAATAGATAAAACGTGAAACTTTTGGATATTTTAGAGGGAATCAAACAAGCGGGGATGCTGTGTTTTGCAGCATTCCCGCTTGTTATCTCAGATAATGATGCCGTCGCAGTGGTCGAGCTCGTGCTGGATGATCTCTGCTGTCCAGCCTGAGAAGGTCTTGATGCGGGGCTGGAACTTTTCGTTCTGCCACTGCACCTTGATGGTCTGCCAGCGTTTGGTCTTTCGGGTGCCGGTGAGGGAGAGACAGCCCTCCTCCGTCTCATACGGCCCGGACTTTTTGAGGATGACCGGGTTGAACATGACGAGATAGCCGTCCTCGCTCTCGAATGCGATGATGCGTTTAGCGACGCCTATCATGTTTGCTGCCATGCCGACGCAGCCGTCTTTGTGGGCGATGAGCGTTTCCAGCAGGTCCTGCGCGATGGGCAGGTCTTCCGGCAGGGCAGGCGCGGCTTTTCGGGAGAGAAAAAGCTCGTCTTTGCAGATGTCACGAATCATATTATTTCAGCTTCTCAAGAATTTCGTCGGCGCTCACACCGCTGGCGAGGAGCTTTTTCAGCACATCCTCGGCTTCGGCCTTCTTGGATGCCTCGGCGGCTTTCTGGGCGGCAGCGGCCTGTCTGGCTTCCAGCTTGGCTACTTCTTTGTCGAGCTTCTTGACAGAGGCCTTTTTGGCTTTCAGGTCGGCGTTCAGCGACTTGACGTCGGTCTTCAGCTCTTCGATGCTGGCAGCCACTTTCAGGATCTCAGCTTCCACGGCGGCTTTCTCTTCCTGCTTTGCTGCGATTTGTGCGGCGAAGTCGGCGGTCACTTTAGTGGTCTTGACTTTATTCTTGCTTCCTTTGGGTCTGGGCATGGCGGGATACCTCCTGATTTTGGTTAGTTTGTGAGATAAGTATATCACACTTTTTATGTGCATTCCAGTCGGCTTTTAAGCAAAAATACAAAACAAAAAACCGCAAAAAGCGCAGATGTTCCTGCAGCTCTTCGCGGTTTTTCCTTTTATCGGAGTGGCGAGACTCGAACTCGCGGCCTCCTGCTCCCAAAGCAGGCGCGCTACCAACTGCGCAACACCCCGGCGGTGATACTTAGATAGTATACCTTTTTTTGGACGCGGAGTCAATCCCGGGGGTGGAAAAATCAGGACTTGGTGCCGCAGCAGCCGCAGCCCTCTTTGACGGCGGGCAGGCTCTGGGCCAGCTGCTCAAGAGTGACGCTGTCGATGTATTGGTTGATCACATCGTCCAGCCCGGCCCAGAAAGGCAGAGTGAAGCACTGGTCAGACATGGGACATTCGTTGGTCTCGCTGCCGAGGCAGGGGATGGGGGCAACGCTGCCCTCAATGGCGCGCAGGATCTCACCGGCGGTGTAGTCGGCGGGAGCTTTGGTCAGGCGGTAGCCGCCCTGACTGCCGCGCTCACTCTTGACGAGGCCCACGCGGGCCAGCGGGGTGACGATCTGCTCCAGATATTTCAGGCTCAGCTGCTGGCGCTCGCTGATCTCCTTCAGCGAGACGGTAGAACCCGGGGCGTAGCGGGCCAGCTCGGCCATCAGCCGCAGCGCATAGCGGCTCTTGGTGGAAAATTTCATAGCGGTTCTCTCCTTGCTTGCCTTCCAGTATACCACGACTACCCGCTTTTGGAAAGTGAAAAAACCTGCCTTTTGCTCCGGACGCGGAAATATCGAAAAGTCATCTTGCTAGAACAAAAAATATCTGTTATCATAAGATGATGCAACAAGAGATATAAGGAGAGACACTTATGATACAGAAGATCGAGCCAGCAGCCGCCATCCGTCTGCTGGACGCGAAAAAGGCACAGGCTGTGGACGTGCGGGAGCCGGACGAGTACGCAGTGGGCCATATCCCGGGCGCAAAGCTGCTGCCGCTGGGTGAGGTGATGAGCCGCGCTGCCGAGGTGCTGCCCGACAAGGACGCACCCTGGCTGGTCTACTGCCGCACCGGCCGCCGCAGCGCTGACGCTGTCCAGAAGCTGGATGCGCTGGGCTATACCAATATCTATGATTTGGGCGGCATCCTCAGCTGGCCCTATGAAATCGAAGGAGACTTTGAGGGGCATTTCTAATGTGATGGAGAGCGTTTTCTCGCGCCGGTGGCGCGGGGGTAGAGCGCTTTTGCATTGGGGCTAAGTTCTCTTTTGCGCACCAAAAGAGAACCAGAAAAGTGCCCGCTACTTTCGAGGCGCGGGAGGCACGAGAAAGGGGCTGCTCGCCCCTTTCAGACCCCGAAGGGGAAGTCGAAGTGGAAAAATGCTAGCCGCTTCGCTTAACGCATTTTTCTCACTTCTCCGATTTGCTGCTCCGCAGCTGGTGTTACCTCTCTGCTGACGGTAAAGTTCTGCTAAAGCCTGAAATCTTCGGCGAAGCCGTAAAACGGCGGAGAGCGAAAATGCGGTTAAGAGATCTTCGTGCGAATGCACGAATCTCCAGCATTTTTGCTTGGAGCCCACTTCTTCGGAATCGTTAAGGGCGTGCAGCCCTTAACTCGTTGCGGGGAGAGTGGAGTCCAGAGGTAGGGAGGGGGGAGTCGAAACACCCCTCCCTGCCTCTGGCCCGCGCGGAGCGCATTGCCATTTGACCGAAAAAGAAAAACCTGCCCCGCGCACAGGCGCGAGAACCATTTCTGGTTCTCTTTTGGTGCGCAAAAGAGAACTTAGCTCTGCGCAACAGCGCTCTTACCTTTTCGCCACTGCCATCAGCGCCCGATTCTCGAGCAGAATACGCAGCAGCACCGTATTCACCGCCGTGAGCACCAGCGCATTCGGGATGCGGGCGATGAGCACTGCCCATGCATAGCCGTAAAAGATGTGGAGCGCCAGCGAGTTGATGACCATCGAGCCGACGAAGTGTGCCGCCAGCACACTGCACCACAGCCGGTTGCCGGTGCGCAGATGGGAAAGCTTCTGCCAGCCCAAGCCGCCGACCAGGCCGATGGACGCCGCACCCAGCGTGATGAGCGGATTGATGGCATAGCCAGCCAGCACGCCACCGATGATGTCGGCCACCATGCCCACGACGAAACCCGCCCACGGTCCAAAGAGGATGCCCGCCAGCAGCACCGGCAGACTGCCCAGATTGAACCGGACAAAGCCGGTGGAGATGCTCAGCACCCGGGAAAAGACGATGCTCATGGCGATGAGCAGGGCCATCGCCGTCAGGGTGCGCACAGAGATCCTGGATTCGTTTTTCATATCAACTGTCCTCCTGTTTTTTCAGGAACTGCGGGGGAGCAGAAAGAAACGCCCTCCCCTGTGACAAACCGCACAAAGGAGGGCGTGAGTTCAACAAACTTCACTTCCGGACGACGCCGTGCAGACGGCCTCGCCCGCACCCAAGTCCATGCAGCAGCGGGATGCAGGCCATGCACCGCGGGTCTCCCTTCGTCCGCAGCACAACTCCCCGTTGATGCGGCACTTGACGCGCATAGCCTTACTCTGTTGATACTGTTATTATATGCTTTTTTTCGCCCTGTTTCAATCACGGGATGCAACAGGTTTGCTAAAACAAAGCCGCAGAATTTATCACATATGCTCAAAGTCTTTCTTTTTTGGCCCAAACGTGATAAGATGGGCATGATATTGAAAGGGGCTTTCCCGCCCCGGAAAGGATTTTTCACGATGAAATTCAGTGAGATGACCTATACCCGCCCTGACATCGACGCGCTGCTGGCCCGCTGCAAAGAGCTGACCGCAAAGGCAGCTGCCGCTGACAGCGGCGAGGCCCTTGTGGAGGTTTACTACGAGCAGAGCCGCGCCTTCGCCGACTACAACACGGCGGCCAACCTCGCCAACATCCACTACACCTGCGACACCCGCGACGCCTACTGGAAAGCTGAGCAGGACTTCTTCGACGCCAACGGCCCGGCAGTGTCCAACGCCAGCGTCGAGATCAGCCGTGCCTTCCTCGCCAACCCCCATGTGGACGCCCTGACCGAGGCCTTCGGCTCCACCTGCGTGGCCGGCATGAAGAACGCCGTGCTGGGCATGGACGAGCGCACCGTGGCCCTTCAGCAGGAGTACAACGCCCTCGTCAGCACCTACCAGCAGATCTACGGCGGTGCGCTGGTGGAGTTGGACGGCAAGCAGCTCACCATCCCCCAGCTTGGCCCCTACAAGGAGAGCACCGATGCCGCCACCCGCCGGGCCGCTTATGAGGCCGAAGCCGGTTACTTCGACGCCCACCGCGCCGAGCTGGACGAGCTGTACACCAAAATCGTTAAGAACCTGAACCAGCAGGCTCAGGTGATGGGCTTCCACGACTACAGCGAGCTTTCCTATGTGCGGATGAATCGCATCGGCTACGGCCCTGAGGACATCAAGCGCTTCCGCGACCAGGTGGCCCACGACGTCGTGCCGGAGCTGCAGAAGGTCATCGCTCTCAAGAACAAGCGCACCGGCATCCAGCACCCCACTTTTGCCGACCTGCCGGTGGCTTTCAAGGACGGCAACCCCAAGCCCATCGAGGGCTATGACGCCCGGATGTCCGCCGCCCGCACCATGTACCATGAACTCAGCCCCGAAACGGCAGAGTTCATCGACTTCATGCAGGACAACGAGCTGTTCGACGTCGAGAGCCGCCCCGGTAAGATGTCCGGCGGCTACATGACCAGCCTGCCCTCCTATAAAGCCCCCTTCATCTTCGCCAACTGGAACAATACTTCCGCTGACGTGGATGTTCTGACCCACGAGTGCGGCCACGCCTTCGAGGGCTATGTGGCTGAGCGCGATCCGAAGATCCCCGCCGACCTCGAATGCCCCGGCATGGAGAGCGCTGAGATCCACTCCATGGCCATGGAGTTCCTCACCGCACCGTGGCACCACCTGCTCTTCGGCAAGGACACCGACAAGTACGCCCTGCTCCACGCCGAAGACAGCTTCCTCTTCCTGGCCTACGGCTGCGCGGTGGATGAGTTCCAGCACATCATGTACCAGAACCCCGATTTGACCCCCGACCAGCGCAACCAGACCTGGCTGGAGCTGGAGCACAAGTACCGCCCCTGGATCGACTTTGACGCTCTGCCCTTCTATGGCCGCGGTGCAGGCTGGCAGCGTCAGCTCCACATCTACGAATGCCCCTTCTACTATATCGACTACTGCCTGTCCACCATGGCCGCTCTGCAGTTCTTCCTGCTGAGCCTCCATGACCAGAAAGATGCATGGGCGCGCTATCTGCGCCTCGTCCGCCGTGCCGGCACGGCCAGCTACACCGAGCTGTGCGAGACCGCCGGCCTGCAGGTGCCGTTCAACGACGGCTCCATCAAGGCCATCGCCCAGCAGATGAGCCAGTGGATCGCAGAGCATCAGGTCTGACTTGAAAATATTGCCGTCTTCTTGTATTATATAGGTATATCATGCCATCTGCGGCAAAAGGAGCGGTACTTATCATGTCAGAAAAGAAAACCAGCGGCATCAAGAATTTCTTTGAAGAGTTCAAAGCCTTCGCCATGCGCGGCAATGTGCTCGACATGGCAGTTGGTGTGGTCGTCGGCTCGGCTTTCACCGCGATCGTCAACTCTCTGGTAAACGACATCATCTCCCCCATCATCGGCCTGTTCTTCAACGCCGATTTCTCGGATGTCGTCATCCAGATCGGCGATGTTGGCATCGGCGTCGGTGCTTTTCTCAACGCCATCATCAACTTTCTCATCGTGGCCTTCGTGCTGTTCGTGACCATCAAGGCCATCAATATGCTGCACAAGAAGCCCGTGGAAGAGCCAAAGGAGCCCACCACCAAGAAATGCCCCTACTGCCAGAGCGAGATCGCTATCAAGGCTGTCCGCTGCCCCCACTGCACTTCGAAGCTCGAGGGCTTCCCCGAAGCAAAGCTGTAATTTTCCCTGTTTTCTCCCCGGCGCTGTCCGCTCTTTGGACGCCGCCGGGGCTTTTTTGTGCCCTTTTTTCGGGGCGCAGAAAAGAAAATCAGAATTTTTTCGAAAAAAGTATTGCTTTTTCGGGCGAGTCATGGTATTATATCAGAGTCGTCACGACGCAACAGAATATGGACGGTTAGCTCAGCTGGTAGAGCATCTGCTTGACGTGCAGGAGGTCACAG
>ERZ1026915.123-NODE-123-length-39476-cov-13.695619_pt1 | contig 39476 bp, 27 predicted proteins | sample MGYA00519466_ERZ1026915 | MGnify/ENA primary metagenome ERZ1026915 (study PRJEB26926, sample SAMN06164884) | human gut metagenome | biome: ENVO:00009003; feature: ENVO:2100002; material: ENVO:00002003 | host: Homo sapiens | place: USA | collected 2012 ... | reverse complement strand
GGCCGCGGCGGCCATCAATGATGGGGCGGATGCCGATTACGGGGTATTCGCCGATGTAACGATTCTTTGCCATTCTAAATTCCTCCTCTTTGTATTTCTGTGTTCAGATTTCTGCCCTTGTTGTTTTCTGCTACGCCGTTTTTAAGCGGTTTCCCACACAGGGAAACCGTTTTACGGTTCACTTCTTCATCACACACGACGAAGTCCGCGCGTTTTCCGGGCGCGATGGAGCCAATCTCGTTCTCGCAGCCAAGCTCCCTCGCAGGGATCAGCGTCGCGGAGAGAATGGCTTTCTCTTTCGGAATGCCAACTTCGACCGCCTTACGCATACAATCATAGAGATTTGTCGCGGAGCCTGCGAGTGTGCCGTCCGCGAGCTTCGCCACGCCGCCATACAGGAACACGTCCTGTCCGCCGAGGGTGTACTGCCCATCCGGCATCCCGCAGCAGCGCAGCGCGTCGGAAACGAGGCAGATCCTGCCCGGGAACAGCCTAAACGCCATGCGCACGGCGCTCGGGTGGATGTGCTGCCCGTCGCAGATCAGCTCCGCGACGACGTTTTCGCGTTCGCTGCCCGCCCCGATGGGACCGGGCTTGCGGTGGTGGATGCCCGGCATGGCGTTATACAGGTGCGTCAGGTGGGACGCGCCCACGCCAAATACCGCCGATGCCTCTTCATAGGTGCAGTCCGTATGCGCGATAGAGACGGTGCAGAGCTTAGACACCTGCTCAGTAAACTCGACCGCGCCGGGCAGCTCCGCTGCCACATCCGCGATGCGGAGAAGCCCCTCGGAAGCGTCATAAAGGTGTTTGAACGCGGCAAAATCCGGCTTTTTCAGGTGCGCGCCGTTCTGCGCGCCCTTTTTCTTTTCGGAGAAGAACGGCCCCTCCATCTGGATGCCCACGATGCGTGCGCAGCCGGACGGCTGCGCGTTTTTGAGCTGCACGGCAGTCTTGTACGCCGCCTCCAGCACGTCATACGGCAGCGTCATGGACGCGGGCGCGAAGCTGGTCACGCCGTTTTGCGCGAGATAGCGCGCCATTTTGACAAGGCCATCGTAATCGCCGTCGGAAAAATCCGCACCGGAATTGCCGTGATTGTGGACGTCGACAAGCCCCGGAATGACATACTGGTTGTTCAGGTCGATGCCGTCCTCCGCAGGGACGGTATTCAAAACCTCCGTGAATCTGCCGTCTTCCACACGGAAAGCGCCGTGCTGAAAACGTCCGTCCACGAAAATATTTGCGTTTTTGAACAGCATGCTTACACCTCCGGCAGGCTGGCGGCCGCCATCGACTGGCCGACGCGGCGGAAGTTCTCATCCGGCAGCATGACGCGGAGCTTCTGAGAAAGCTCGGGATATTCTTCGTTCAGAACGCGCTGGCATTCAGCGACGATCAGATCGCCGCCCACGCCCGACGCAACACGCCCCAGAACGATGAGATTGCGAATATCATAGAACATTTCATAGAGGCAGAGCGTATGGCCAAGATAGACACCGATAGATTTGAAAATGCCCTGCGCATACGAAACGCCCTGCGCTGCCAGCTTCTGCACCTCCTTGAGCTTTTCCGCAGGCGTCAGGCGTTCCGCCAGTGCGATGCCCGCCGCCGGAGCCAGCTTTATGACCGCGTCCTGCGAGAAGTATTTGCAGCCGACGCCGATGTCGCCGGACCATTCATCGCGCATGGCGTGTTCATTCAGGTCAACGGGCGCAAACGCCAGCTCGCTGAACCAGCCGAGCAGATTGCTGTCAGCGTTCACATAGCCAACCGCTTCGCTCGTGCCCATGGCAAGGCCCATGACGGAGCCTTCACCGAGACTCATAGAGCCTGCCAGCGCCGACACGTCGCCGTCGTTGGCGACAACGATGGGCACGTCGCCGATCTCTCTGGCCGCGCGGTCGTACACCGTCTTGACCTCCTCGCGGCGGGAGCGCGGGACCTTGAGAAAGATGGAGGACACCATCGGCGCGTTGCCAATGAACACGCCTGCGGACGAAACGCCGATACCGTCCACGCGGGGCATCTTAGAGGCTGCGGTCTTGAACGCGGCGACAATGCCGTCGTACTGGTACTGCGGATCCTCGCTCGTCTTGGGATGCCAGACGACTTCTTCAGAGTAGACCGTCTCGCCGTCTATGACGGCAGACACCTTGCGGTCGGAGCCGCCCGCGTCAAAGCCGATGCGGCAGCCGTTCGTATGGCCGCCGACCTTTCTGGTCTGCTCGTGCGCCTGCGGGAAGCTCGCCTCGTCCGTGAGGACGATCTCAAACGGGCGCTCGTACACGTCCTGCATGAAGCCGACGTCAAATTCGCGCTTTCCGCCCGCGCGGTATTCGTTCTGCATACGCTTCGCGACCGCGTCATCGCCGCAGAGGTACACGCGCCAGCCGCCGACCGACCAGAGGAGCATCTTCACAAAGCGCTCGACAAAGCGCGCATTCGCCTCGGCAAATTCCGCGCCGCGCAGCTTCGTCTCAAACACGGAAACAAGGCCGTTTTCGCGCTCCACGGCGATTTTGAACGGGCGGACGGCTTCTTTCAGATACGCCTTTGCCCACACGCCGAACGGAATGAAGTCCGCATCGAGCGCGGGCAGGTTTTTGATCGAATATTCAATGCCCAAATACTGCATAGCGTCCCTCACTGCGGCATTCTGGCAGCCGCCGCCTCATCGCAGATAAGCGTCACATCATGGTGGAACTGCAAAATCGAGCCGGGGACCTCCGGCGTGACAGGGCCGAAGAAGACCTTGTAGAGGATATCTGCCTTGTCCGCGCCCGTGATGACCATGACGATCTTCCGCGCCGCCATGACCGTGCCGATGCCCATCGTGATCGCGGCAGTCGGGACCTCGTCGATGGAGGAGAAGAACCGCTTGTTGGCCTCGCGGGTCATTTCCGTCAATTTCACTTCATGCGTCATGACCGGGAAATGGTCACACGGCTCGTTGAAGCCGATGTGCCCGTCATGGCCGATGCCGAGCAGCTGAATATCCACGCCGCCCCAGTCCTCGATCCGGCGCTCGTAGGCTTCGCACATGGCGGGGATGTCGGCGGCAAGGCCGTCCGGGACAATGGTGTTTTCGGGCTTGATGGAAATGTGGTCAAACAGGTTTTCCTGCATGAAGCGGCGGTAGCTCTGCGGGTGGTCGGGCGCAAGGCCCTTGTATTCGTCGAGGTTTGCGGAGCGGACGCGCGAAAAGTCGAGCTTGCCAGCCTGTTCACGCGCGATCAGCTCGCGGTAGAGCGGCAGCGGCGTCGAGCCGGTGGCAAGTCCCATCACACAGGCAGGCTTGCGGCAAATGACCGCCTCAAATTCGTCGGCAGCCGCCTTTCCCATTTCTTCGGGTGTTTTGACTTTGATGATATTCAGGTGCAGCATTTTGATCTCTCCTTATTGCTCATATCCGTTTGGATTTTGTTTCTGCCAGTTCCACGTGTCGCGGCACATATCGACGAGTTTTTTTTCCGCCTTCCAGCCGAGCACTTCCAGACTTTTTGCGGGATCTGCATAGCAGGTTGCAAGGTCCCCGGGACGGCGCGCGGTGATCTCATACGGTACCTTGACGCCGTTTGCCTCCTCAAAGGCGTGAACCATGTCAAGCACGCTGTAGCCGTGACCGGTGCCGAGGTTGAACACGCCCTCGCCGGTGTGGGTCATCAAATATTGGATTGCGGCAACATGACCCTTTGTCAGGTCGACAACATGGATATAGTCGCGCACGCCCGTTCCATCGGGTGTGGGATAGTCGTTGCCGAACACGTTCAGATGGTCACGCTTGCCGATGGCGGTCTGCGAAATATACGGCATAAGATTGTTGGGAATGCCGTTCGGATGCTCGCCGATCCTTCCGCTTTCGTGCGCCCCCACAGGGTTAAAATAGCGCAGGTTCACGACCGACCAGTCGGGATCCGCTTTTGCGATGTCGCGCAGGATCTGCTCCCCCATGTACTTTGTCCAGCCATAGGGATTGGTGCAGTTTCCGGTTTTGGAGGTCTCGCGCAGCGGCATCTCGTTGTCGCCGGAGTAGACCGTCGCAGACGAGGAAAAGATGATGCGCTTGACATTGTGCTTTGCCATGACCTTGCAGAGCGTCAGCGTCGCATCGAGATTGTTCTGATAATAGTCCATCGGCTTGGCAACGGATTCGCCGACGGCCTTGAGGCCCGCGAAGTGGATGGCGCAGGAAATCTCATGCTCTGCAAAGATTTTTTCCAGCAGCGCCTCGTCACGCACGTCGCCCTCGATAAACTCCACCGTCTTGCTGGTAATTTCGGCCACGCGGTGCAGACTTTCAGGGTTGGAATTGCTGAGATTGTCAATTACAATCGGCGTATGGCCCGCCTCGATCAGCTCCACACAGGTGTGGCTGCCAATATATCCGGCACCGCCGGTCACAAGTACGTTCATCTCGATTCCTCCTCTACGATCTTCCGCATTTTGTCCCATTTCTTTTCCATATCCGCCACCAGCTTGAACTGCGTCCGGCAGCGATCAAGATTCTGTCCCTCGCGGTGGACAGCGAAATAGTGGTCGCCATCCAGATAATCCGTCAGGAACCGGACGCCGCACTCCATCGTCATGGTCTTAGCTCCCATTGGCAGCAGCTCCAGCTCCTTTGCCGTCAGGCCGGGGCAGGCGCGGACATAGCCGCGCGTAAAGACGCGGAAGCGGTCAAGGCTCATCTCCATTTTGGAGAGGTCTTTTTCATCCTCTGCGGCAGTTGCCGCGCCAAAGCGGATGGAATCGCCGAAGTCATAGAGACTCGAGCCGGGCATGACCGTATCCAGATCGATCACACAAAGCACTTTGCGTGTTTTTGCGTCCAGAAGGACGTTATTGAGCTTGGTATCATTGTGTGTAACGCATAGCGGCAGCTCGCCCACAGTCAGCGCGTTCTGAATGGCCGACATTTCTGCCTGCCGGGCCAGCGCAAATTCAATTTCTGGCTGAACCTGCGCTGCCCGGTGCATGGGGTCGCGCTCCAATGTCTCCAGAAGCGCGCGGTAACGGTCCGGTGTATTGTGAAAATTCGGAATGGTCTCGTGCAGCTTCGCCGCCGGGAAATCCGTCAGAAGCTGCTGGAATGTGCCGAAGCCCACAGCACTCTGATAAAAGTCCTCGTCCGTCTCGGGAAGCTGGAGGCAAATCGAATCTTCCACAAAGTCATACGTGCGCCAATAGGCATCCTGCGCGTGCAGATAGCTTGCGCCGTCATTCGTTTTTACAAGCGTCAGGACGCCGCGCAGGTCGTCTGTTTTTGTCCGCAGGAACTCCGTGACGGCAGTGATATTTTCCATCAGCCCCGCCACGTCGCGGAACGTGTTGTTGTTGATTTTTTGCAGGATATAGCGCCGGCCGCTTTCCGTCACGGCAAGATAGGTCACATTGATGTGCCCACAGCCATACGGCTCACAGGAAACAGGCTTTGCGTCCAGCCGGAAGGCGCGCAGTACTTCAAACAGGTTTTCGTTCATTTCCAAAGCTCCTCCGTATAAATGCCCGCCGCCTTCATCTTGGCCACGGCTTCCTTGACAGATGCCAGATCTTCGCGGTAGGTCACGCCGTACCATGTTTCCTCGCACGGCAGCACCTGCACGCTTGCGGACTTGTCTGCAAGCTGCTCATTTACCACAAACGGCAGGAAGTATTCACACTTGAGCGGATTTGTCTTCATTGCTTCTGTCAGGAACGCGCCCATGCGCGCCCAGAGCTCATCCAGCACACGCGCCGAGAAGCCCCAGAGATTCATCGACACGATGGTGTCGCCCGCCAGCGGGAAGAAATGCTCGCCGTCCTCGGTATATTCTGCGTCCGTGCCCTTTTTGAAAATCTTCGTGCGCTCTGTCACACCGGTCAGCACCCCATTTTCAATCTCACACACGCCGCGCGCCACGGAGCCGAACTCCGTCACCGTGTTTTTCAGGCGGTAGCCGACCATCGCATACTTGCTCTCATCGGTCTGTGCCGCAAGGAAATCATAGATTTCCGAGAACGCCGTGCGGCCATAGAAATCATCCGCGTTGATGACGGCAAACGGACCGTTTACCACGCCCTTGCAGCAGGCCAGCGCATGGCCGGTGCCCCACGGCTTTGTGCGTCCCTCCGGAGCCTCTATGCCCTCCGGCAGGCGGTCAAGATCCTGATAGACGTAGGACACATGGAAATACTGCTCCATGCGGTCGCCGATGCATTCGCGGAACTCCGCTTCCATCTCGCGCTTGATGATGAACACCACGTCGCGGAAGCCTGCGCGCCATGCGTCAAAAAGGGAAAAATCAATGATGATATGTCCTTCCGGATCGACCGGCTCGATCTGCTTCAGACCGCCGAAGCGACTGCCCATGCCCGCGGCCAATATGACAAGCGTTATTTTCTCCATACTCGTCTCCTTTAAAAAAATCACGCGCCGATTTCTGTGAACCGGCGCGTGTATGTCTGACCTTACCGCTCCAATGCAGCGCAGATCTGGCTGTACTGGCCTTCCGTATAACCAATTCCCCAGGAAGCGTCGGATTTTTTCTTTCCGCCATACCAGACACGCAGCACGTCTGCCTCACGATCCAGCAGGAATGCTGTGCGGTACAGGCAGAAATCATCCCAGCTGCCGTCCTTGCCCTGCTCCATCAGCGGATTCGGAAAAACTTTCCACGGCTGGCTCGTTTCCTTGACCGCGTAAAACAGCTTGCAGTAATCGCAGTTCGTGCCGTTCGGATACGCAGGATAGATCGCGTGCAGCGTATCATCCGCAGGATCGCGCCAGATCGTCAGATGCCAGAGCTGATAACCGGGCTGCGCGAGATCCTCGCAGGTCTCCTCCGCGCTCCAATGCAGACCGTCCTCCGAGGTGCGGGTGCGGACCTTATTGTCCTGGTTCTGATACCCCGTATTTCCGGTATCAACATACCACATCCGCCAGCTTCCATCCTGCATACGCTGGATGCAGGGCGACAGAATGCTGTATTTCTGCACCGGGTCATGGAGCACGATCTCCGGCTTCGTCCAGTGAACGCCGTCGGCTGAGCGCATCAGCTTGACCCAGGACTGCACAATATCGTCCGCCTCCACATAATACAGCCACAGCTCATCACACTCTTTGTTGTAAACAAGCTCCACGTCGCAGTTATGACCGGGCTTCGGCGCAGGGGTCAGCGGATTTGTCAGTCCATCAGGAACGATCCACGTCTGCGCGTCATTGGAAACCAGAATGGACGGATCCTCCAATCCATCATTGTTATAGGGATACGGTGTCATCGCCATCCAGTACAGGTATCCGTGCCAGGGAGCGTCAAAGCGCAGCACCGAAGGGTGCGTGGACTGATCAGAGCCGTCATAGGTCGGGATGTGCTGCGGGCATACCGCGTTTTTCAGAATACTCACTCGTTTGTCCTCCATTCCTTCATGTCAATGGCTTCTCCGCCGCGCAGGCGGCTTTCCTCTGCGGCCAGTGCGATCAGGTGGCTTTCCACCGACGCGTCCGCGCTTGTTTTGCTCCTGCCGCCGCGATGCAGCGTCTGCAGGAAGTCTCGCATCATGGCGGCATCACTGCCGCTGTGTCCGCCGGCTGGCGTGTGAACGTGCAGTGTTGTATGATTTCCGGACGCAAAATCGCTGATCTCCAGCGTAGACGATTCCATGTTGCCCCGAATTTGTCCGCAGCTGCCCATCACATTGATGATCCGCTCGCAATGCTCTGTAAAGGCGCACATCGTCATGCTGACGCTGACGCCGTTTTCATACAGCAGGTTCACGACCTGATTGTCGACAACATTGTTATCACACTGATAGACGCACCGGCCATACGGGCCGCGCTGCAGCGCGTTCAGAACCGCTTCACGGGAAGGATCCAGGCTCACCACAGAGACAAATCCATCGGAAACGGCCTTTGGATGCTCCAGATAGAAGCGCGGCGCGTAATACGGGCAGCGATCCCGGTGCATACACCCATCCAGACAGTATTCCGTCGCACCGTCCGGCTTGTGCGCGGCGTTGAAATGCGCAAGGGAGCCAAAGCTGCTGACCGCCTCACACGAGCTGCCGGCAAGCCATGTCAGGATGTCCGTGTCGTGGCAGCACTTTGCCAGGATCATCGGACAGCTATCCTCACTGCGGCTCCAGTTCCCGCGCACAAAGCTGTGCGCCATGTGCCAGTAGCCGACGCTTTCGATATGCTGGATGGAGACAAGCTGGCCGATCGCGCCGCTGTCGATCAGCTCCTTGAGCTTCACGAAGAACGGAGAATAGCGCAGTACATGGCAGATGGACAGCACGCGCCCGGTCTGCCGCGCCTTTTCGCCCATTGCGATCAGCTCCGTGCGGTCATAGCTCATCGGCTTTTCACACAGCACGTCATAGCCCTTTTCCAGCGCCTGCATGACCGGCTCGAAGTGCATCCGATCCTGTGTGCAGACGAATACACAGTCTGCGAATTTGTCCTGTCTGAGCGCGTCCTCCCAGCCTGCAAAGCAGCGGCTTTCGGGAATGCCGTGCTCCTTGGCAAATGCGGCGCGGCGATCTGCGCGCGGCTCCGCCACGCCGACGATCTTCAGCTCGTTCGGGAAGCTCAGCGCGTAGGCGGCATAGACGTTCGCGCCGCGCTGACCCGCGCCCAAAACGATCGCGGTAATTGGTTTCATAGGCAAGCCTCCTTGTATTCGATCTCCAGCACGGTGTCAGCCGGATTCGGAAGCAGATAGGTAAAGTGCGGGATCGTGCCAAGTGTGACAAATGCAAGGTTTTCGTAAGCATTTGTGATCCAGCTCTCTCCGCGCAGCACCTCGCTGCCGTCCGCCAGCCGCCGCACCGCGCCGACGCGCTTTGCGTCAAGCCCCGTCAGCGCCAGCGGCCCGATGGGGTTTTCCAGAATATGCGCATAGATGCGGTCATTCTTCTTTGTGTACCAGCCCCAGTCCGGCTTCGGTACGTCGGCGCTGCCGCAGCCATAGATGCTCTCGCCGTTGACTGCCAGCCATGTGCCGATCTCATCCAGCAGCCTGCAGCTCTCAAGATTGAACCGGCCATTCGCATCCGGCCCGACATTCAGGATCATGTTGCCGCCCTTGCTGACGCATTCGACCAGCTTGCGGATCAGCATGGGCGCGGGCTTGTAGTCCGTATCGTAAGGATTATAGCCCCAGTTGTTGTTCATCGTCGTGCAGAGCTCCCACGGTACGCGCTCGCCGCGCACATTGCGGATGCCCTCCGGCGGCAGGATCTGTTCGGGGCTGACAAAGTCGCCGCTATAATATGCGGGCTGCTCGGTGACAAGACTGCCGAAGCCCTCGCCGCTTGTTTCCAGCCGATTGTCCATGATGACGTCCGGCTGATGGCGGCGCACCATCCGGATCAGCTCTGTCGCCCTCCACGCCTCACCGCGCAGCTCGTCATAGGCATAATCGAACCAGAGAATGTCGATCCTACCGTAATTCGTGACCAGCTCCTCGATCTGTCCGTGCATATAGGCAAGGTAGCGGTCAAAGTCGATCTTCTCATCTTGATAGGCGGGATCGCCGCGCATGGGATGATTGCAGTCGTTGTATTTTGGAAAATCCGGGTGATGCCAGTCGATCAGGGAGTAGTACAGACCCACGCGCAGCCCCTCGGCGCGCACCGCGTCCACAAATTCCCGCACAAGGTCGCGCCCGCAGGGGGCGTTCGTGCTTTTGTAGTCCGTCAGCTTGGAATCAAACAGGCAAAAGCCGTCATGGTGCTTGGCTGTCAGTACGACATACTGCATCCCCGCCCGCTTTGCGCGCCGCGCCCAATCTCTGGGGTCATAGGCCTTTGTCGTAAATTCCTGCATATAGCGCTCGTACTGCTCGGCAGGGATCTTTGCCTCGCTCATGTACCACTCGCCGCGCCCGGGGATCGCATAAAGGCCCCAATGAATAAACATACCGAAACGCGCTTCGGTGAACCACTGTGTCCGTGCTTCTCTTTCTGTCATAGGCTATCCTTTCACGGCGCCTGCCGTCAACGACTTGACAAATGTTTCAGACAGCAGGCAGAAGATGATGATGGTGGGCAGGACGATCAGGATGATCGCCGAAAACATTCCGTTCAGATTCTTGGAATACGCCGTCGTAAACTGACCGAGCAGCGCGGGAAGCGTCATGTGCTCCTTGGATTTGAGCAGGATGGATGCAAAATAATACTCGTTCCAGTTATTCAAAAACGCCATGATCGCGGCTGTGGCAAGGCCCGGCTTCGCGATCGGCACAATGATCCTGAAATAGGTGCTGATATAGCCGCAGCCGTCCATCATGGCCGCCTCCTCCATTTCCTTTGGAATGGAGAGAAAGTAGCTGCGGAGGATGAAAAACGTGACCGCGATGCCGAGACTGGCGTAGACAAAGATCACACCGGTCAGCGTATCCTTGAGTCCGAGGTCGGAGAGTAGCCGGTAGATCGGGAAGCTGATGGAGATCGACGGGATGAACAGCGTTGATGCGAACATCAGCGTCACAAGACTTTTTCCCTTAAAGGAGATCCGTGCAGACACATACGCCGCAAGAGAGACGGCAAAGACGCTGATTACGGTCGATATGACGGTCACAATGAGGCTGTTGAGAAAATACTGACCGATATTGAGCTTTGTAAAGATGGTGATGTATCCGTCAAACACCCATTTTTCTGGAAGACCCAGACCGCCTGGCGTCTGCTTGAAGGAATTGAAAAGTACCCACAGGATCGGGTACAGGGAAATGACCAGCACGAACGCCATCAGCAGATACCGAAGCACTTTTACAGGAATTGAGGAACCATTGCTTTGTTTCATTGTTTGATACCCCCTAGTCCGATGTATCCGAGCGGAAGGCACGGTTGATCAGGCAGACGATCACGATCCCGAGAAGGAACTGGATCACGCCTGCGGTGTTTCCGCGTGCAAAGTTCAGCTTCGTGCTTCCAAGCGAGGTTTTGTAGATATAGTAGCTCAGCGAATACGTGGCGTTATCCGGGCCGCCGGACGTGATGAGCGCGATCTCGTTGTAAAGAAGCAGACCGTAGTTTGCCGCCATAACGGAGATGGTGCCGATCATCGGCCGCAGCAGCGGAAGCGTGATATACCAGTCGATCTGCCGGTCGGACGCGCCCGCGATGCGGGCCGCTTCATAAACAGCAGGATCAATGGAAAAAATCTGTGTCAAAAGCAGCAGGCAGTTGGAGCCGCCGAACAGGATAAAGGTAAAGGTAACGCCCCAGAACGCATATTTGGAGTTAGACAGAACGCTCACATCCGACCCGGGCCAGATCAGATTGCACAGCTCTGTGACGATGCCGCGCGCTGGACTGTACAGGTTCAGAAAGATCAGACCAATCGCTGCGGTCGAGATGATGTTTGGGATCAGGAACATATTGCGGGTGAATTTCCAGCCGCGCATTTTTTTCGACAGGGTCAGCGCAACCAGAATGGTAAACGGCACCTGGATCAGCAGCGTCAGCGCGACCCACTTGAGCGAGTTGACCAGCGCCATTTTGAAGTTTGCGTCGTAGCGGAACAGCTTGATATAATTATCAAACAGGTTTGACCATCCCAAAAACTCCGGCGCAGTGAAATTCTCATAGTTCCATTTGCAGAACGAGGTCAGAAAAATCGTGATCAGTGGATATGCGTAGACGATCAGAAACAGGATCGTACAAGGGGTAAGGAAGGCCAGAATAAACCCTCGTTTCCGATATTTTCCCATTGCACGAGCAGCTGTTTTCTCTGCTGTTCCAGCCTTCATAATGTGTCATCCTTTCTTTGTGGTATAGCGAAGGGGGCTTTACGCCCCCTTCGTCACCATGGATCGTGATCAGTTTGCCGCAATCACAGCATCAAGATCCTTGACGACATCGTCAACCGTCTTGCTGCCGTCCTTCAAGCCGGCGTATTTGGACTGGATCTCGCCCTCAAAGTCACCGAACTCATTGCCAAGTCCGAGCGCCTGATAGTCTGCCGCCATGCAGAGCTGGCAGGCGGAAACCAGAAGCTTCGCCTCGGGTGCGTCAACGCTGTCCATCAGCGTGGTATAATCCACGTTGGTATTCGGGGCCATGCCGATGCCGAGCGCGATGATCTTGTTGGCGATCTCTTCGCTCGTCATATACTTGATGAACTCGATGCAGGCTGCGGTCTGTGCGTCGGTCAGGCTGTTCGATACCACAAAGCCCGTGCCGCCGGACATCAGGGAAGCGCGCTTGCCGGATTCGTTCGTCGGGAAGTTGGCAGGCTTGATGTTCTCCGCGCCCGCCGCACAGTCTACGCTTCCGCCGGCATCCCAGACGCCGTTGAAGAGCATGGCGGTCTTGCCGTCAAAGAAGTCATTGCGGTACTGCTCGTCGTCGTCACCGCCGGGGCCAAAGTTCGCGGAGTCGATCTTCTGCAGAACCTTCTCCTGCATGAACGTCATGACCTCACGGAACGCGGGATCGTCAAACGATGCGACCTCTGCGCCCTGTGCATAGAATGCGCGGGTGGCTTCGTCCGCCTGGAAACGGCCAGCCGTCAGAATGTTGGTGGGCCAGCCTGCGTTCAGGCCGAACGGGGTAATACCCGCGTCAACAAGCTTGTCGACTGCTTCCTCAAAGTCCGCCCATGTGCTCCAGTCGGCGGGGACCTTCGCGCCAGCCTGCGCGAACAGCGCTTCGTTGTACCAGAAGCCAACAGCTTCGATCTGCTCACGAACGGAATAGATCTTCCCATCCGCAGTCAGGTTCTGGTCGTAGCAGACGCCAGCGCCTGCCTTGAAGCCGGCATCTCCATCCAGATACGGCTTCAGGTCAAGGATCAGACCGGCCGCGCTTGCGACGGGAACGATGTTCCAGCCGCCAAAGTCGGCGATGTCATAGAACTTGCCGCCGCTGATGTCGTTGAGCGCTGTGTTGTAGATGCCCTCCGCGCCGGATTCATCGGGGATCGCGACAAAGGTGAACTCATCCTTGTGCATATCCGCGAAATCCTGATAGATCTGACGCATCTGTGCAGCTGCGGGCCATTCGGACTCGTCATGGTAGTAGCCGTGAACGAAGGTGATCGTAGGCTTCTCCGCGTCCGCCGGCATCTCATCCGTCTTTTCGCCCATGTTTTCCTTCGTCGTTTCGCCGTTCGCTGCTGACTGTTCATCCTTCTTCGGGGTGTCCGTGGTCTGCTTCGCACAACCTGCAAACAGGCTGATGACCAGAAGTGATGCCAGTAACAATGCAAGAATCTTCTTCATAATACCCTCCGTAATTTTTATTTGTCAGGCCTGTCTTTTGCAGGTCTGACCGGTAAGTTCAGTCTAGCTGCGAAAAAAGAAAAACGCCATAAAACATTTTGCCGAAAGGTTGTGCTTTTTTGACCTCGGGCGAAAAAAGAATCCGCCGCCGGATTGTGCAATTTCAACAATCCGGCGGCGTTTTGCGCTGCGATAGATGTAATATTTTGATTCAGTTGCGATATTTTTACCGTTATTCGCGCTCCTGCTCCAAATCTGCTATGATGGAAACAACAGACCGCTGCACATCCTTTCCCCGCAGCAGCTCTTCCAGCTGCTGCTCCAGCTGGGCGCTTGATTTGGCGGGCAGGACGGAATAAAGCGTCAGGATCTGCAGGTCTGCCTGCTTGCAGACCTGCACGGCATCTGCCAGAACCGGCACCTGCTCATGGATCCATGTATCCGAGATATTGGGATTGCTCGGCGCCTGATGCGTTTTTGTGACGATCTGCTCCTGCACGTCTTTACTGAGCATATATTTCAGGAATCGAACACAAGCGTCGATCTGCCTTTCTGAGCCGTCGTTGCTGATAACATAGCCGGTCGCAGGATTGGCGTATGCGATCGTTTCTCTCGAAAAACCGGGAAACGCGGCATAGCGGATCTCCTGCTTTGTCGTCGTTTCCGCAAGCTCTGTATTTGCCCAGACGCCGTCAATATAGATCGCGCTCTTGCCGTCAAAGAAATTCCGGCGGACGTCCGGCGCTGTGCCGCGCTGCGTGTCATAGGCCAGCGCACGCATAAGCTCGGACACCGCAAGCTCTGCATCCTCCCGGCGGCACACAGGCGTCTGCTTTTGCATAAAGGACAGCGCATCCTCGGATGCAGCTGCCAGTCTCGCACCAAGGAAGAATCCCATCTGGCTGACCTGAAGCTGAAGCGGCACGGCGCCGGTCTGCGGCGAGATCTCCGCCAGCGCATCGCAGGCCGCCCAGAACTCCTCCCAGGTCTGCGGAAGCACAACCGTGCCCTCCGGCGTTCCGGTATCCGTGATCCCCGCCTGCTGGAACAAAGACGCATTATACCAGTAGCCGATATACTCCACCGCATCCGGGAGCGTATAGACTGCGCCGTCCGGCTCCTGCAGCGCCTGCAGGATCTGCGGACTGACGTCCGAGGCGAACGTCGCGTCCTCCTGCAAATATGGCGTCAGATCCAGCGCCACGCCCTTCTTTGTGGCATTTGAAACATACTGCACATTTCCGTTTGTGCTGATGATGTTCGGTGTTTTATCGACCGCAAGCATATCCGCGGCCTTTTCCATGACGATCCCAAGATCCGGCGAGGTATCATAGACAATGTGAATGTCCGGGTTTTCTGCCTCGAACTCAGCAAACAGCTCGCGCATACCGACATGGTCAGCCCCGTTTCCGCCCCAACCGTGCATGAAGCTGATGGACACCGGCTCCGTCTCCGCTGCTGCGGAGCAGGCCGTCAGGAAAATGCACAGAAGCACGAGCAGCCCGCACAGCTGCCTTTTTTTCATAACCACACTTCATCTCCTGTTCAGCTTTTCTTTCTTTTATGCTATCATAACAGGAAGAACGGCAAAAAAGCAAGAGAAAGGCAAGGATATTTTTATGCGCGAACGATTTAGAAACTGGATGCGCACACCATCCCTGCGCGGACAGCTGATCTGGCTGAGCGTCAGCTCCGTGCTGGTCACGCTGCTGATCAGCCTGCTGATCCTGGTGCTTCTCATCAGCAACGTCATGGGGCCGTTTGTCAACCGCGAGGTCGAGTTTGCCATGCAGACCGTCAGCCGCAGCCTTTCCACAAAAACGCAGCTTCTGGAAGACATCCTGCTGCGCATCTGTAAAAATCCGCAGATGACTGGCGAGGCCTCGGATGCCAGAGGGGAACAGTTCCGCAGCCTTGTTGATATTTACTCGGATAAAAATATTGTTGCGCCGGGGCTTCCGTTTGTGGAGATGGCATATTTCATGGATATGCACGGCGCGTTCGACGTGGTCAGCTACCACGAGCAGCTCTCAAGTGAGCAGCTTCGGCTGAATGAAGACAATCTGGCGCGCTATCGTGCCTTTCAGGAGAGCGGCATGGACGTGCAGTGTACTGCGAGCGAACCATATCTGTACATTATCTTTACTGTTTACGACCGCTGGGCGGACCCGTTCGGCACGGTGATCTTCGTTGTCAACCAGTCCGCGGTCACGTCGATCATGGGCAAGCTCTCCGACTATCAGGATGCGTTCTGGTATCTGTTTGACAAGGACGGCGCGGTCGTCCTGTCGGAGAGCGCGCTGCGGCTGAGCGCGGATGAGCAGCGTGAGCTGGCCGATGCCGGTCACGACGCCTGCTATACGCGAAAGCTTGACGGAAGCCGGTATCTCCTGTTCAGCGAAGCCTCCGGCATGGGGCTGCACTGTGCTGTCGGTGTTCCGTCGGTGCAGATCCTGCGGCTGTTGTATCAGGTCGCCGCGCCGTATGTGATCGCCTGCGTTCTGCTTTTGCTTGCCGTCGCAGCGGTCATGTTCTTCGCTGTGATGCGGCGGCTGCGGCCGCTTCAGGAGATGACGCTCCAGCTCCAGCAGGTCGCGCAGCAGAATTTCAGCGTCAAGCTCCCGCAATACGATTGTCAGGAATTTTCCACCATGAGTCAGGCGTTCAACGCCATGACGGACACGATCGACCATCTGATCAACGACGTTTATGAGAAAAAGCTCATCGCCATGGACAGCGAGCTTCGATTCCTGCAAAGTCAGGTAAACCCGCATTTCATGTATAACGTCCTGTGCAGCATCGCGCTCATGGCGCAGATGGATGGAAATACGGACATCCAGAAAATGGCGAGCAACTTTGCAGGGCTGACGCAGGCGCGGCTTTCCAGCGGCGGCGACATCAAGATCCCGCTGGCGCAGGAGCTGCAATACGCGAAATTTTATATAGAACTGCAGCAGATGCGCTTCGGCGAAAAAATATCCTATCAGGTGTCCGTTTCGGACGAGACACTGCTTTCCTGCCTTGTTCCGAAGCTCACGCTTGAGATGCTGGTGGAAAACGCGGTCGGACACGGCATCGAGCCAAAGGAGGGACCGGGGACTGTCCGGGTCTCCGTCGGCTGCACCGAAAACGGGGCGCTGGAGCTTGTGGTCACGGACGACGGCGTCGGCTTTGCCGGACAAAACGGGCAGATCCCGCTGCCGCTCGACCTGCCTGCCGTCGGAAGCCGCCACAACAGAGTCGCGCTGAACACGGTCTATCAGATGCTCAAGCACCTGTACGGCCCTGAATATGGGATCCGGATCACCAGCTTTGAAAACAGCGGAACGAAGGTCACAATCCTGCTTCCAAAGGAGGACAGTCAACATGTACAAAATTCTGATCGCGGACGACGAGGCGCTGATGCGCAAGGGCCTTTGCACACTGATTGACTGGGCAAAGCTCGGCTGTCAGATCGTCGGTACCGCCGAAAATGGTCTGCAGGCAAAGCAGGCTGTGCTCGACTATCAGCCGGACATTATCATCGCCGACATCAAAATGCCGGTCATGGACGGGTTGGAGCTTGCGCGGTGGGTCTGCGGCGCACAGCGGCAGATCCAGATCATTCTGCTGACCGCCTTTGCGGATTTTTCCTACGCGCAGCAGGCGATCCAGTACGGCGTCAGCGACTACGTTACAAAAACGGGAAATATGAATGACATCGTTGCCGCCGTCGAACGATGCAAGCAGAAGCTGGATCAGCAGCGGCTGCTCCATGTGGATGTTGGAAGCCGCATTTCGTCCATGCTCAGCGCAGTCCTGAGCGGCACGCTGCACCATGAGGCGGAGATACGTCAGCAGGCAGCAGCCCTTGGACTGACTGCCTCCGGCTACGCCGTCGCAGTCGCGGATCTGCGCAGCGCGGAGGCCATGAACCCGTCTCCCATGCTTCGGGCAGGACTGGAAAAGCTGTTTTACAGTCTACTTCCTCCGGAGCAGCTGTATCTCTGCCCGCAGGGGCGGCATGAGCTGTATATGGTGTTTCCGGACTGCTCCGACACGCAGCTTCGCAGCTTCTGCTTCGACTGTGTTTCCACGGCAAGAAAGCTGCTGGGAAAGACGCTGTATCTCGGTGTGAGCGAAAACAGCCGGCCGCTGTGCGAGCTGCAAGACGCGCTTGCGCAGGCACACCGCGCACTGCAGGATCGCTTCTATGATCAGCAGGAGGTCCATTTTTTCCGGTATGTGCAGACCCAGCGCGCACCGACATACGCCGCGTACTTCACGACGCTCGGCAACGCACTCAAAAGCGCCGATCTGACGCAGGCGGAGACGGCTCTTGCGCATATTTTTGACACACAGCGCCGCCAGCATGCGCCCGAAGCGCAGGTCAAGGAGACAGCGATGATGGTCATGCACACCTGCCGCAGTACGCTCGAAGCGTTCGGCGCAGATCTGGACGCAGTGGATCTGGACCGGGCGGAGTGGAAGCGTCAGCTTCAGCAGCTGCAGTTCCATCAGGACTGCATCCGTCACCAGAAGCAGCTTGTGCGCGCGGTCTGTCAGTATCTCGCGCTGCTCTCTACGGAGGGCGGCAATCTTCTGGCGGACGTGCAGAACTACATGGACATGCATTTCTGCGAGGCGCTGACGCTGAGCGAGCTGGCGGCTGCCGTGCACGTCAGCCCCGGCTATCTCAGCCGCTTCTTCCGTCAGAAGACCGGGCGGACGGTCATGGAAACGATCGCCGGAAAGAAGATCGAGTATGCCCGCCAGCTTCTGGACGAGGGAAATCTGAAGGTATTCGAGGTCGCGCAGCGCGTCGGCTTCGAGGACACCACCTATTTCAGCCATGTTTTCAAAAAATACACAGGGATGTCCGCCAAGGAATATCTGACGCAGGCACAGCGCCGCAAGCGCGCGGCGGCGGAAAAAACGACCTGACATACACCAGCGGGGAGCCGACCGGCTCCCCGCGTTTTCGCTATTTTGCCAAATCCGCCCCGCGGTTTTTATGCAGTTTATGCAAATAGAACAAAAGTGGTCAAAAAATCACAAGTGGACGTGAAAAAATCCCATGTTATTAGGACTTTATTTCATTTAGTATGGGAAACAGGATACCAGCCATTTTGAAAAAACAGATAAGTAAGGAGGATATGAAATGATAAAATGAACCCGCTTTTTCAGCAAGAGATTGCTGCCGCTTCTTTTGGCGGCTGTCATGCTGCTTGGAATGCTGCCGGCGCTGACGCTGCCGGTGCTGGCAGAGGAACCGCCTGCATTGACAAATATTGCACAGGGAAAAAACGTATCTATTCACGGTCCGACCAGTGGCGCTGACCGTCCAGCCAGTTGGTTGACGGACGGCATAACCGAGAGTGGAAAATATGTCGAGATCAGCAAGGATACGGAGCAGAACAGCACAGATCCAAGCTACGCGCAGATCGATCTCGGTACGTCCTATGATATTGCAAAGGTGGAGTTTTGGAACTACTGGGATGATGGACGCACGCTCGTCGGACTTGTAATTCTTGCTTCCGAAAAAGGTACGTTTGCTGAAGATGATCGCACAGTCATTTTCAACTCCGACACGGAGAACTTCTTCGGATTCGGTGTTGGGACAGATGCTTCCTATAAATCTGTCTCTGCAGGCTTGAGCGTAGAGAAAGAAGCAAGGGGTCGCTATGTTCGCGTGATGAACAACGGACATGACGGCGGCACGCCAGGGCAGAAAAAGCATGGCGGACATTATACGGAGATCAAGGTCTACGGCACGGAGCACACCGGCGGCGCGCCCGAGACTATGCTATACAATGTCGCGGCGGGCTGCAATGTCACGCTCAATAAGGATATTCCCGGCGCTGACCGTCCCGCGTCGTGGCTGACAGATGGCGTTAAAGATAACGCAAAATATATCGAGGTCTGCAAGGACAAAGCACAGGACATGAACGACCCGTCCTATGCGCAGATCGACCTTGGCAACGAATACCCCGTCAGCAAGGTCAATTTCTGGAATTACTGGAGTGACGGCAGAACACTCAAGGATCTGCACATCATCCTCAGTACGACCGAGGACTTCCGGGACGGAACTACAAAGGAAGTCTATAACGCAAATTGGACAGCCGCTCAGAACGGACTGGAAGTGCAGATTGACAGTGGCCCGTTCACAGCTCGCTACGTCCGCATCTGGAATGACGGCCACGACAAGGGCGCGAAAATGGGCGGTCACTATATCGAGGTCGAGGTCTGGTCCACTGAGGAAAAGAAGGATCCGCTTCCCGTACCTTATCAGTTCCGCGATGTGCTGAAAATTCCGACCTATTCCTATACGGCGCAGGGAGGACAAACTCAAAAAGCAGAGTGGGACACCACGCATCCGGATGTCATTGACTTTGCAAAAACGAGTAAAGAGGGTGGCAAATGGGGAGGCTACCGCTACTGGATGGTGCTGACACCGAATCAGGACGGCTATTCACAGTACGAAAACCCATGCCTTGCCGCCTCCAACGATGGCGTCAACTGGGTCGTGCCGAATGGCATCGAAAACCCGCTGAGCGGTGTGAAGCATGAGCCAACTGGCACGCACAATTGTGACACCGATCTTGTATATAACCCAGATTCCGATGAGCTTTGGGTGTATTACGTCTGGGAGCAGGATTCACCGGCAGGAACGCCCTCCAATCTGCGTCTCATCCGCGTAAAGGAGGACGGCAACAGCTTTGCAATCACCAGTACAACGGACGACAAGCCCTATGAGCGCCTGATCAACAGTCAGTACCGCTATGATATGCAGTCGCCTGCCGTTGTCCGTCGTAATGCGAATACATGGCTGATGTGGTCGAACAACTCCGACTCCAACAACAGCGGCAACGGCTGGCAAAGTCAGGTCGCGTTTGTCGAGCTGTACACGTCCACAGACGGTAAGAACTGGACGAACAAGCAGAGCCTTGCAGACACGCTTGTTCTGAAAGGTGCCGACGGCATAGCCTCTTACATTCCATGGCATCTGGACGTGCAGTGGGTCGAAAGCCAGAACAAATACTGGGGTCTGTTCTGCGCCTACCCGAAGGGCGGCAACACCAATCGGACGTATCTTCTGTTTGGCACCTCTGAGGACGGGAAAACGTGGACGACGTACCAGAAGCCGCTCCTCGCACCGCGTGATAATAAATGGGACAATAACTTCATTTACCGTTCCACCTTTATCTACGACGATGCCAGCGGAACGCTGCAGGTCTGGTACTCCGGCGGCAAATCGGGCGGCTGGCGCATTGCCTATACGGAGTTTGAGAACTTCCTGACGAATACGCTCCCGACCTTGGGCGAGCCGTATACGCCGGGTACACCCACGCCGCCTCCCGCCAGCGAAGACGGATGGGTGTCGGTTCCGGCATCTGACGATACAAACATTCATTTTGACGGCGCATGGACCTATGAGGCACCCAACCGCTTTGCCGGTGCAGAGGGATCCACCGCGACGCTGTACTTCTATGGCTCTGGCATCCGCTACTATGCGCAGTATGAAACGAACTTCGGTGAGGTAGAGGTTCAGATCGACGATGGCACGCCTGAAACGTATGATCTGCATCGCAATGCGCCGGGCGCGATGGACAACAAAATTCTCGAGAGAGAGCTTGAGGCAGGCTATCACAGAATCACCATTAAGCGCAAGCACGGCGGTGGTCTTGACAGCGGCGTCATCGACCTGAACAAATTCGAGGTTCGTTATGACACGTCTGCAACCATCAGTAACCATCTCTACGGTGTTTCCCCCACCGAAAAAACGCTCTGGGTAGACGATACCCTGCAAATCTCGGCGCTTGTGCCCTTCAACGCGACAGACAAGACCGTTACCTACACCAGCAGCGACACAGGTAAGGCAACTGTGACCGCCACCGGCCTTGTGACTGCACTGACTGCCGGTGATGTCACGATCACGGTAAAAGCCGGTCAGTCAGAGAAGACTGTTGCGCTTACGATCCGTTCGCTGGAGGCGGGTGCGCTGCGTATGACGGTCGATAAGGACAATCCTCTGTTCCTGCACGGCCTTTACAAATATGATGGGAAAGGGTATCCTGCGAATGGTCTTGCAGGTCCTCTGCAGGGCGGCAAGAGCATTCAGGGTTTCTGGACCGCACTGACCGGAACGGACGAAACAGGCTGGAAGGGCCCGACCGTCCAAGCAGGCAATAAGACCATCCATCATGCGATCCTGATCCATGCCAGCGGAACGGTCGAGGGCAGTGCGGCGAACAAGAAGTGGTATCTTGACCGCATTGCCGAGACGAAGAATGACAACATTCCGTTCTTCCTGATGGTCTCCAACTCCCACACAGGAACGTTCCTGGATCTGGACTGGCTGGACGGCATCTATGAGCAGAATGAGAATATGATGGGAGTTGTCTTCTCGGAAAACCACAATGCCGGTATCAGCGAGAGAGACCGCCGCATCACCTATATGGATGCGCTTGTCAAGCAGGCCGCGAAATGGGGCGGCTATGTCATCAACTGCGACATGAACGACGCCCCGAAGGACTCCGGCGGTAGCGACCATGGCGGCACACTGGAATACTTCCTGAACAACGAAACGCTTTATCAGACGCTGAAAAAGTATTCCCAAAACTACATCCTGCTTGCCAAAACGACCAGTGCTTGGAGCAACGTTTCCTACAACTCGCATGAAAGCGTTGCCCTCGGCGCGTGGCTGGACGGCCTGTGCGGCAACTGGGGCAGCCTGATCGACTCCTGGATGTGGTTCATTGAGGGATACGGCCCGCAGTGGGGCGCGAATACCTTCAGCGTTCAGGGCGGCCCGGAGGAATGCCGCGGCCCGGTCAGTATGCCGGAATTGCTGTTTGCCATGCGTATGGTGCAGCAGGCGCGCACAGGCGCAACAGTATTTACCTTTGAGCATCCCGATCATGCCGAAGCCGTCGGCGACAATGAGGGAGCAAAGACTTACTTTACGCCGAACTACAAGTACAGCATCGCCAAGGCCATGGAGTACATGCGCGACTATGCCATCCCGACCCGTGAACAGGTGATGCAGAATACGAAGGTGTTCTACGCATCGAGCGACGGCACGCTCAATAAGCTTGGCTCAAATGCTGCCAACCGCCTGCTTGACCCGCTTTATGGCGACAGCGGTTCGTCCGGCCCCAACAAGGGTAAAAACAACGGAACGACCATGATGACCTACTCGACCGGCCGCTACGGTACGATCCCGTCTCTGCCCAAGATGGCGCAGGATCCGACCGGCAAGGATATTCTGCGCATGGCAGATGTTCAGGCACTCGGTGGGGCGGCTGGCATTCAGAACTATTTCAACGCCCGCTATCCGCAGCGCTATAACGGCACTGGCTATGCGCACTATGACGAGCTGACAAAGAGCTGGCTGACCTATAACAGCAACTGGTTCTTCGATACCCGTGAAAGCAGTGCGCTGCACAGTAAGCAGAATGTATCGTTCCAGCTTACGCAGAATAGCTTCGGCGCGAATATCGAATTTGAGCCCTACTCCATGCTTCTTGTGGACGAGGCGCAGGCGGGCACACTCCAGTTCCGCTTCAATAACTACTGGGTCGACAAAAACCCGATCTGGGAAGGCTATGTGCAAGGAACGACCCCCACATGGGATTCTGACAACAACCGCCTGATGTATAACTACCTCAAGGACAGCTACGCACAGAACACCGCGCACGGCGAAAGCACATGGCGCAAAGCCACGATTACAATCTCCGGTCTTGGCGCGGAACCAACGCTGGCGCTGACAAGCAGCCTTGCAGGACAGTCCAAACAGATTCAGACGGCGTTCGACGCTGCTGCCGGTACATACACCATTACACTTGACGGCAACGGCTATCAGGAGTTCACGCTGACGAATCTTGTACCGGCGCAGGCTCCTGCCGAGAACTGGGTCTCCGTTCCTTCGTGCGTCAATGGCAACCAGCTTTCTCCGCATATCCAGTTTGAGGAAGGCTGGGTCGTCGACAAGCTCGATCAGGAGGATCCGTCTTCCTATACCAAGGGCGCACAGGCATCTCTGGTGTTCTATGGAACGGGTGTCCGCTATTTCGCCCAGAAGGATACGAACTTTGGCACTGCGATTGTCAGACTCTACCGGCATAATCCGAGCGGCGAGCCCATTTTGGTCGAGACGAGTGATGTGGATCTGAATGGTGCAGCGGCTCCGGCGGCAAAGGTCTATGAAAAGACAGGCTTGACGCCTGATGTCTATCTGATCAGCGTTGAGCCGAAGGAAGGCTGGAATAACGCCGATAAAAATGTCATTGATCTTCAGAAATTCGAGGTCAATCAAACGGCGATTGAAACCGTGCCTACGCGGGTCTGGTCTGTTGAAGCCAATCCGGCAAGCATTACGGTGGGTGGAACTTCGACGCTAAAGACACGGCTGAACTTCAACGCCGCCGTCACGGCTGTCAGCTATGCGCCTTCTCCGGACGGAAAAGTCACCATTGACGGCAACACCGTGACTGGCGTAGCCAGAGGAACCGTCGCCATTACGGCCACCGCTGCGGGCAGCTTCAAAACGACAATGCTTACCGTAACTGGCGGTACAGCTGGAAACTGGGTATATGTGGACAGCCACAGCGGCCAGATCCAGTACACCGGAAACTGGGTCGATGAAAACAGCACAAATCATTACGAAGGCAGCGCGAAGGAGGCCAATGACGCTCCCGGCGCTACTGCAAGTCTGACCTTTACCGGTACCGGCTTCCGTTGGATTGGTCAGATGGACAGCAATTATGGTCGCGCATGGATCTATGTTGACGACGTGTTGGTCGCGATCGGAAATGCAAACAGCAGCACAAATCCGTATCAGTTCACGATTCTGGAGCTGCACGGACTGGAAAACAAACAGCACACGGTTCGCCTGGAGGCGGAGAGCAATGCCCCGGTCCAGGTCGATGCCTTTGCGTATTACACCGGTACGGATCTGGATGAAACCGTCTCCTCTGTCGCGCTGGAGCCCAGCGGTCCCATTCGCCTTGGAGACGGGGAATCGAAGCCTGTTCTTGCAATGGCAATGAACGCTGAACGTGTTGTAGTTTTCCGCGATGATTTTAGATTTACACTGGAAAACGACACAATTGCCGGTCTTTCCGGCGACGGCAAGACGCAGAAAACCGTCACCGGTAAAATGGCGGGACGCACCAGACTGCACGTTACGCTTCCTGAGCTGAACGACAAGTCTGCTACGGTGGAAATTGTCGTTACCTCTACAGAGCCGGCAACCACGCCACGTATGCTGGTCGATGCGGAGCATCCGCTGCTGCTTGTGTCGCTGTATGCAAATACAAAGCATCCGGCATGGTGGGATAATTCCGGAATTCCCGGCGTTCCGATGCAGGGCCACAACACAATGGAAGGCGTATGGAGCTTGATCCCAGAGGATCTCAAGCCTTACACGGCAATCCAGCTTCATGCCGACGACTATCTCGGCCACGCATGGGGAGGCACTGGCAATAAGGAAAATCTCCAGAAGTTCTATGAGTACCATGTTGCGATCGCACAGGAAAAGGGGATCAACCTTTACCTGACGCTGATGACCGGCGGTGTTCCGATCAACACGTTCCGCAATCTGATCGATATGGACTGGCTGAACGATTTGATCGATAACAATTCCTGCATCAAGGGCGTTGTCTTTGCCGAAAACCATCATAATGGAGATACGGGTGCCGTCGCACAGCTGACAGCAGAATACCTTGAACTCTTCTCCTCCAAGGGCATCTATCTGGTTCTGACCGACATTGACGATGCAAACCACCGGATGGAAAAATGGTTTGAGAATGATACACTGTTTAAGACTGCGCAGAAGCATCATAAGTATCTTGTCATCAACTCTAAGAGCACCTCCAGTAGCGGCTACAATACGGTGCGCAGCTTCGCGCTTGGCACATGGCTGAGTGGCCTTGCAGACAACTGGGGCGCGCTGACCGATGCGTGGGCGTGGTACGAAATCCGCTACCACAAGCTCTTCGAGCCGGTCATGAATACCACCTATGAAGACGTGCGCCGCGTTTATACCTTCCCTGAAACGCTGTTTGCCATGAATATGCTCCAATCCTACGTCAATGGCGGCACGGTATTCAACGCCGAGCATCCCTTCTACTGCACCGGTGTCTATGATGAGGCATCCTGGGTTCTCAAGGAGTCGATCATCCCAACAATGCGCTATATGATCGCAAATCCCGCTGCAACGCGCGAGCAGGTCAAGGATGAAATCAAAGCCGTCTATCATACGGACAGCTATCTCCCGACGAACTTTGCTGAAGGATTGTACGGTACAGCGCAGGACAACAACCTCCTGCAAACGAGCGGCCGGTACCGCACACTGCCCGTTCTGTCCAGTAAGCTGTCTGCTGCAGAGGCTTCCGCGTTCGGCAGGGTGCTGAAAAGCGCAGATCTGGCAGATAAGATAAATATCCTGAATGTGCAGTATCCGGAGCTTTCCACAGGCGACGCCTTTGTGGAGACACTCCTGGGCGGCGGAGCAGGACAGACCGGCAGACGGCTTCTCATTATGAATAGTCTCTTTAATGAAAACAAGAATCAGTCTGCTACGCTCACTCCCACAGACGCGACATTCGCAACCAGTATGGGCTTTACTCTGACGCCACATACCTATTTGATTGCGCATGAGACGGCTGACAGCATTAAGATCGATCTCAACAACTTCCGCACGGACAAGGACGAGCTTTGGGTTCCCGGCGAAAGCGAGAATCCGGACTGGACAAGCTTCGGGAACGACTGGAACGGCGATCATAAGGACTATGTACAGGACTATATGAAATACCATATTTCCAATCCCAAGCTTGATAAGGACCGCGATCTCCGAAGCACGGTGATCACGCTGCACACCGGAGAACGGCCGACCGCAGTTGTCACCAGAAATGGCGGCAGTACAAAACTCGCCGATGACAACTTCTACACGGAAACGTATGAAAACGGCATCTACACACTGACCATCACGCACAACGGGCAGGTCAATGTGACGATCCGGAAGGGCGGCGCGGGGCCAACCCCAACAGTGACCGACTTCCGGCTCACGACAGATCCCTCGCCGCTGACCTCTGCGGGCGGCAAGGCAATGCTGACCCTTACCGGAACGAACCTGCCGGATGGCACGAAGTTCTATTGGGGCACAGACCAGGCTATGCTGACTCCCGTTGATGCGGAAGGCTCGGATGCCTCCCGCAGTGCGGAAGTCAAGATCCTGGAAAATACAGGAACGGACGCTGTGACCTACTACTTCCGTTACAGTCTGGACGGAACGACGCTCGCGGGAGAGCTGACCGCAACAGTTCCCGGCACGGGCGGCGGCACACAGCCCACTGAGCCGTCGGTGACGGACTATAGCGTAGCGCCCACGGAGCTTCCCTCCAACGGCGGCATGATCATGGTCACGCTCACCGGCACGAACCTGCAAAATGGCATTCAGATCAAGGCTGGCACGATCACTGCGCAGACGAGTGGCGATGCAGCGAAGCAAACGGAAACCCTGACTCTGCCTGCTAATTACAGCAGCAGCTCCGTCAGCTATACGGTGCAGTACAGTCTGAACGGAGTTGACTGGGTTGGCGGCAAAACCGTCCGTGTTTCCGGTCGCTATACGCCGCCAGTCAGTCCTGGCACACCGTCTGTGCCGACCAAGCCCGGCGTTCCGGAAAGAGATCCTTTCCCGTTCACCGATGTCTCCAGAAGCAGCTGGTATTATGACAGTGTCCGCACTGCATGGGAAAAGGATCTGATTGACGGTGTAACGAGAACGCTCTATAAGCCGGATGACACGCTCACCGTTGCACAGGCTATCAAGCTGTCCGCCGCTCTGCACCAGATGCTGAACAACAACGGAAAGGTCACACTGCGCAATGGCACTCCGTACTGGTACAGCAGTTATGTCAGCTACGCGGTAGAGAACGGGATCATTGAAAAGATGTATCTGGATTATACGCCTGCGCAGATGAATGCCCCCGCCAAGCGCAATGAATTTGTCCACATTTTCTATGGCGCGATGAGCGACTACCGGCAGATCAATACCGTCGCGGATAACAAGATCCCGGACGTCATAACAACAGATACTTACGCATTGGAGATCTATACGTTCTACCGCGCGGGCATTCTGACCGGTTCTGACAAAAACGGCACCTTCTATCCGACGAACGACATCAAGCGGAGCGAGGTCGCGGCGATCCTCAGCCGCATGTATGACAAAACAGCCCGCAAAACTGTCTCACTTCCGTAAAAACGTAAGCTTCCCCCTGCTTTGGCGCATCCGGTTCGACCGGATGCGCCTTCTTTTTCAGTATGCTCCTTGCCTGATTGGGAAATTGGACATACGAAACGCCTTTCTCACGATTTCCTGTTCCCAAAAAGAAGCAATTATGCGCACATTCAGCATGATTTGCAATATTTTAAGCAGGATATTGCATTGTCGGCGTGCACTCCATGTCATATAATTGAGAACATGAAAGCCAGACATTTGCCGCACGGCAACAGAAAGAAAGGAGATCCTTCATGCACAAAAGCACAACGAGCAAGCGAAAACTGCCGGATACATGGCTGGTCGTTTTTTTCATATTGGTCGTGATCGCGATTCTAACGTGGATCGTTCCCTCCGGTTCGTTTGACTATGAAACAATAGATATAGACGGCACTGCAAGAAAGGTCGCAATTGCTGGAAGTTACCATGAGATCAGCAAATCTGAAGTATCCGCCACTGGACTTCTCGGCCTGTTTGCTTCTTTGTATGAGGGCTGCGTCAGCGCGGCGGACATTATTTTTGTGATCATGACCTGCGCCGCGACATTCGGTGTCATTGTCAAAACCGGCGCTTTCCACGCATTTATCGGTCGCGTGGTGCAAAAAAACGGTAGCCGCTCGCTGATCCTGATCCCTGTTCTGATGCTCGTCTTTGGCCTGGGAGGTTCTCTTTTTGGAATGCTCAGCGAGTTTTACGGGTTCTACCCGTTGATCGTCGGACTAATGATGGCTCTTGGATATGACGCGATGACGGGATTTGCCACGATCGCGCTCGGAGAATATGTTGGGTTTATGGCTGCAACGCTGAACCCGTATACCGTAGCCGTTGCGCAGTCCATTGCCGGTGTGCAGCTATATTCTGGCATCGGTTACCGCGCAGTCTGCTTTGTCGTGCTGATGGGAGCAGCAGTGGCATATCTGATGCTGTATGCACGCAAGGTGCGCCGGAAGCCGGAGCTTTCGGTGGTTTATGGAGATTCGTGTACGCACTCGTTTGAACGCAGTCAATTAGACTCGTACACATTTACATGGCGACATACGCTGATTCTTCTGGATGTGCTTGCCACATTGGTCATCCTGATGCTGGGAATGATCCGCTGGAAGTGGGGCTATAAAGAACTCTGCGGATTGTTCATTATCATGTCTGCCGTGGCCGCGCTGATCGATAAGTGGTCGCCAAACGACTATTGTCAGGAGATGCTTGCCGGTATCAGGAGCGTTGTGTGGGGCTGCATTCTGACCGGCCTTGCCAAGGGCATCATTGTCATTATGAATCACGCGCAGATCATGGACACCATCATCTATGCACTTGGAAATCTTCTGGAAAAAGCGCCCTCTGCAATTTCAGCACAGCTCATGCTGGTGGCGCACACGTTGATCAACTTCCTGATCCCGTCTGGATCCGGTCAGGCCGCCGCTACCATGCCTATCATGGCGCCATTGGCCGACGTGCTGGGCGTCAGTCGTCAGGTGGCCTGCCTGACGTTCCAATTCGGCGATGGTTTGAGCAACCTGTTATGGCCAACCTGCGGTATTGTGATCATTTGCGGGCTGGGTGATGTACGCTATGACCGCTGGCTGAAATGGTTCGGAAAGCTTTTCCTGATCCTGTTTGCCGCACAGATGGTGTTGGTCGAAATCGCCGTGCTGACAGGTTTTTAACGGGAGAAAACTATGAATTATATTCGGGAAGCCATTACACAGCAACACATCGGGGAAGAGGCCATTGCGTTGCGGCGACACCTGCACGCCCATCCGGATCTATCCGAGCAGGAGTTTCCGACGATGGAATTGGTATGTGAGCATTTAGCTGCGGCGGGCATTCCATACGAGAGGAATGTGGCAGAAAGTGGCGTCGTAGGGCTGATTAAAGGAGCTTTCCCCGGTCCGGTAATTGCGCTGCGGGCGGACATGGATGCGCTTCCGATACAGGAAGATCATCCGGACGCGCCATATTGCTCGAAGACAGCGGGTGTGATGCATGCCTGCGGTCACGACGCGCATACGGCGATCCTTTTGGGAACGGCAAAGCTGCTCCAGTCCATGCGCGAATCCCTGCATGGCTCCGCCAAGCTTTTATTCCAGCCGGCAGAGGAGACCATTGGCGGCGCAGCGCGCATGATCGCACAGGGCTGCCTTGAAAGCCCACATGTAGACTCCGTGCTTGGACTGCACGTTGCGGGCGATCTGCCTGCCGGACAGATCGGGCTGAAATACGGAAAAATGTATGCAGCTTCTGATATGCTGACGCTTAAGGTCTATGGAACGTCCTGTCACGGTGCACATCCGAACGAGGGCGTGGACGCAATCCTGATCGCGGCACAGATTCTGACGGCAGTACAGTCGCTGATTAGCCGAAGCATCAGTCCCACCGATTCCGCTGTATGTTCCTTCGGATCCATTCACGGCGGAACTGTGCGAAATCAAATTGCTGATTACGTTGAATTGTCCGGCATTATTCGAACACTTACGCCGGAAACACGTCTGTTTGCCAGAAAACGCGTCCGCGAAATTTGTGAGCAGACTGCAAACATGATGGGTGGACGAGCAGAGCTGATTGTCGAGCCGAGCTACTCTCCGCTGATCAACAATGACCATATGGTTGATTTGGTTCGTAATGTAGCGTGCGCACAGTTTGGCTCAGACAAGGTGATCCTGCGGGACGTGCCATCGTTGGGGGTGGAGGATTTTGCGTATTTTGCCGCAGAACGTCCAAGTTGCTTCTTCCATCTGGGTTGTGCGCATCCAGAAGAAAAGCGACGCATCGGACACAGCTGTTTCTTTGACATCGATGAGCGATGTATTCCGATCGGGATCGAGTTGTATATTGCCAGCGTCTTGCGCTTTTTACAACACGGCAACAGAGACGTAGCCGGTATCGTGTAGTCAATTAAAAAGCCCCGGCTCGGTATTCCGAGTCGGGGCTGCCGTTTATCCATCAGAAATCCATGTCAAGCCGCTTTCCGAAATCGCAGGCCGTTTGCCCGCACGGACAGCTCCTGCGACAGAAGGCGCAGCGTTTCAAATTCGTCGTCGAGACCGTCAAGCTCCCGGCGGAGAATTTCTTCGTAGTGCTGCTTTTTCTGCTCCAGCGTGACAATTTTGCCCACCCACCGCTCCATAACGCTGGGGCTGCGGCTGCCGCTCTGGATGAGATAGTCGGCCTTTTCCTGATACAGCGCGATCTCTTTCTTGACGGCAGAATAAAATTCCTCTGTCATTTTGTCGCGCTGCTTGGCATCGTCAATGATGTAAAAGCTGTTGACGCTCAGGGAATTGTCGTTCTGATTCATCGCGCTGAGCTGCTCAATGAACGTTTCAAACGTATCCACTTTGTCCATGTGCTGTCGAGGGATGAAATAGAGGTGCCCGGTCGAGCTGACCTTGGTGGCCTCCAGCATCCGCAGATATAGTACCGATGTAAGAAGCATTGCTGCAATACGTTTCATAGCCATTCTTTTTCCATCTCCTTATTGTTCGCGGATAACAGGTGGCTGCCAGCTATCCAGTGCTGTCATATCCGGCACATAGATCCGCATGAACAGATGAAATTCCCCGTCGGAAACAGGCAGCCAGTTAGAGGTGTCTTCCGGTGCATCCTTGGACAGGATAATATCCAATGTGCCGTCCGCATTCAGCTTGAAGTCGGAGCGGTCGTTGATGCAGTAGCGGTCGATGGAATTGTCAATGAGGAAATCATCCTCTCCGTAGGCGGTCACGGACCAGAAGCCGCCCTCCAGCGTGGGAGGAAGGGTTTCAAAGTGGAGTGTATACTTCTTTTCTCCGGTCAGCGCTGCGCCGGTCTCATCCACCGCTGTCTTGGGATAGATTGCCACGTCCACGGTGTTGGCGCCAAGCCCCACCAGCGCTACCATCGCGCGGTAGGTATACTCCGTGCCGAAGTTGCCGATGGGCTTGCCGTAATAGATCCACTGACCGAGTTTTTGCGCATACTTCGCGCCGTCGGCGGCAAGCGTGGCGCGAAGCCCCTGAAGCATCTGCGTCCAGCGCTCGGCAGCTCCTTCGCCCAGGAGGGCGGCGTCGAAGGTCTTACCCGCGCCCACGTTGATGGCGGAGAGTTTCTTCAGCAGTTCCTCATCCGCATCGGCGGGCGGGTTGACCTGCATCAGAGCGTTCGCCGTATTGAAAAACTCTGCTGGCGTCATGGAAAGCACCTTGTTCACGGGAACAAAGTCATTTTCCTCTTTATAAGCTCCCTGCGGTGCGGTATACTCGCCTCCCTGTACATAAGCCGAAAGAGGCAGGAGCTGCATCTGCTCCTGAATGGCATAGACATTGGGCAGATCCTCGTTCCCGGACAGCACCGTGCGGGTGATCGACCACATCGTTGCGGTGGGCACGTCCACGCGCGTCACACCATCGGGCAGCTCGCCCTCCCAGCCGGGAAGCGCGATGGCATAAGCACCCGCCTTGTCCAGCACGGCGGCGGTGTTCGTCCACGCATCCAAAAGCTGCACATTGCAGAAGCGTTCCGTTTCCGGCAGAACGAAGATCATAGGCTCTTCACTGATGTCAAGCCATGCCTGCGAATAGACGGTATCGACGTTCGGCGTCACGACGGTGCGGAAAGAGGCGTCCGCCAGCTTTTTTGCATGGTTGAACTGATTGATGGGCGCACGGCCAGTCATGGTCCCGTCCGTATTGGTCGATAATGTTTTGGTTGCGTCGGTCAGCACCAGCGGGAACGCATAGATGTATGCCTCGCTGACCGTTTCCCACACGGTTTCAGTATCCGGTGTATCCGGCTGCGTTTTTTCGGCAGAGCAGGCGGAAAGAAGTCCGCAGGAAAGCAGCGTAAGCAGCGATAGTAGAATTGCAAATATCTTTTTCATGTTATCCTCCTATGATTCTCTTCTGTTTTTGGTCATCTCCTCGGAAGGGTTTGTGCGTATGGATTAACTATGAAGTCGTTTGTGATTTTCTCTTTATGGTAAACTATCGATTATTCCGCCCCTTTCTTTCCGCAAGCCTTGAAAGCTCTTTTTTGACCGCTTCGATTTGTGGGTCAAACAGCGCTCGCTCGGCAAAGATCATATAATTGTTGATGGCGAGGATCGACAGATGAACGAACGGCGCAACCTCTTCGTCGGTGCAGCCGAGGATCTCCGCAATCCTGCCCGTGTAATAAGGGTATCTTGCCGCAATCCGCACAAGGGAAGGCTTTACCTTTTCTCCGTATTCGCGCGACACACATACGCTGACCAGAAAGCGCATGGTAGGCGACATTTTATCCGCCAGCTCACCGAGATGATCCATCATGCTTTTGATGTCACTAATATCTTCAAGCACGATGGCAAACGCGGCTTTTTCAATTCGACTGATCGCTTCCTCGGCGCAGGCAAGAACGATTTCCTCTTTGGTGGAGAAGTAATAGTAGATGCCGCCGTTTTGCAGCTTTGCCGCCTTACAGAGGTCCTTTGTCGTGGCAACGGTCAGCCCCTTTTCGACAAAGCAGTCAAGGCAGACGCCTACAAGCTCCTGTCTCTTTTCGGCTTTCTTTTCTTCCCGCAAAACACAATCCCCCCATTTCTGTGCATTATCCAGTGTTTCTTATAATAAGATATCAGACTTCGCAAAATAAATCAAGCGATTGCTTGAATAATAATTATAAATTTTTAGGATCACATTGCTTGATCAAACATCACAACAACCTCACTTGGCGGCTTTGCCTCCGGTAAGCTCTGTATGTGCCGAGTCGCCGTCTTTGCAAAGATGTTGGACTTTGTCGTATCCCAATCTGCAAGTTTTACGATCTCCGCTGTGCCATTCTCAAGATCAAACCGCAGCTCACCCCATCCGCCGTCGTTGTCTGCCTGATACAGGTAGACAGCGGCGGCTATTTTTTGTTCTTCTTCGTGCTTTTCACCTGTTTCAAGGTCACGGTATGCACCATGCCGCTCTCCAGGAGCTTCAGGCGTAGCTTGTCCAAAGCGCGGCGGTAGGCGCGCTCCGCGCCGTTTGCCCCACTGCCCTCGAACATGACCGCCAGTTCCTCAAAGGATTTCTGCTTCGACATGGGGCTGACCCGCCCGAAGGCCATGCAGATGGCGTTCCGTCCCTCCAGTAGTCTTTGCTCCCGCAGCTCCATTTCCCAAAAGGCTCTCTTTACAACTTTGGAAAGGCAGGTGATTCTAACGGTTCATGTTCATAGGTACACAATGTGACCTATGGGGCAAACCGGACGGTACAGGGCACGAAAAAGTAAGTCGAGGGAATTTCCCTCGACTTGCTTTTTTCTTTGATCCCAAGTTTATCTGTGCGACAACATTTTATTGGATATGCAGACTTGATCCACGACTCTCGCCGAATCTGCTATCCGGCTAAAGCTGGAACGAAAGTGGTCCAACCGGTACCGCCCCGCAGTGCGGCATCATTTTCATCTGAGAGGGTGAACAAGTAAACGGGCTGGTGGAAGCCCTTGCTGTCGGTCATATATTTGAGCTTACAGTCAGTGACTCGCACTTGCCGTGGGGACAAATAGTTGAACATGGGCACATCACGCCAAGAGAACTGCCCAGCACAAAGGCGCTCATACGCCTCTTGGGAAGAGATAACTGCAGCATTTCCATGAAGGGTGCTGACAGAAAGATGGTTGTCTACCTTGTAGAGGATACCGCCCTCTGCCATCCAGCAGACCAATTCACCATTGGTAAGCACATCGTCCTCTACTACACATTCTGCCCGAAAAGCGTACCTTCCCGCGCTCTCGTCCGCGGTGACAAAACTGGCCGCATCGGGGATCTCGACGCCCAGCTTGTCCAGAGCGGCACGAAGGTCATCCTCTGTGATCGCTCCACCCTTTTCGCTGTATCGTTGTTTACTGTCCACGCGATAATCCGTGTACTCGTAGGAGTGATCATTGTAACACACCCACAAGGCATAGGTGCGGTGGTCAGAGTAGAAAGCTCTGCTGTCATAGTAATCTACATCGGGAGTACCGAATCGAATTTCCGCTCCCTGTCGCCCAACAAATTCTGACGCAAAGGCATCGCAGTCCTTCCTTGTGAACGGCTCCGTCCGGTACACTCCGGACGGTCCGGGCGCATTGGACAAAGAACATTCCTGCACCCATTCGATTTCCTTGGTCTTCGCGTTGTAGATCGGACCGTCCGCAAGGTTGCCATAGGGCCGGAAATGATAGGTGAGGAACACACCGGCCAGAGCAGCGATGGACAGAACGGGAAAAATAACATAGACTCTGGCGGTTTTCCATTGTTTCCTCACCAAGCTGACGAACAGCATACAAAAGCAGTACCCCAGCATGGCCCCCAAAACATTGCATATCAGATCGTCCACATCGGCCTGTCCACGACCAAGGACATACTGAAGCAGCTCGATCACAAGAGATGTGCCGACCCCGGCGGTCAGCATCCAAAACCACCGTCGGAAATGCTTTACCGCAAGAGGAAGCAGTACGCCCAGTGGAAGGAACATGGCGATGTTCAGCAAAGGGTTTAGCCAAATTTGCAGGGTAAAGTTATTCCACGCCTCCCAAAACGCCAAAAAGGGAAGGAGCTGGACGCCCGTTCGCATACCATCCATACGGTTCATTAAAGTGATGGCAGCAAGCCCACCCAAGTAGCACAACAGAAGGAGAAAGGCGACAGCTTGCCCTTTCGGAAAACATTTTCCTTCTCGACGGCACTTCAGGTTCAGCATAACAAGAATTACTGCACCTGCCGCCAAGCCGATCAAAGCGAGGGGAATTGCATTTCGAAGAAAATAAAAAATGGTTCCAATAAAATCATGCACGGTAATCTTTCTCCCTTCAATAAAATCGTATGCGAGCGAAGAAACACGCCGAAAGGCGCACAACTCCGCCGCCTGTGAGGATGCGAAACAGGTGGATATTTAGTTGTGTCGCAAAGGCATTATAGCATATTCTATCTGGCAAAAAAAGAGTGAGGGTAAGATAATACGATTTAAGAGTACAGATTATTGGATGGAAAGTCGAGATTTGCGTTGCAAATCAAACACAAGCTGTTGTCAGTATGGTCCAGAGCAGCCTGCGAAGTGCTCCGCTGCTCCGGACTCCGTAATGGGACTACGCAGCGTTTCGGCACTGCGGCGCAGGAGGAAACTGCATCCGCATGTGCGGACGCAGCTCCCTCCTGCTTTTTCGCTCACAGCTTATTCATTATTCAGTTTTTGCGTGACCTCATGCACAGTGAACGAATTGTGCCTCGTTGCATTTCAGCAGCGGAGTGATGTTTTTATCAAATATAGACGCAAAAAAGCAGCAGATCTTTTTCAAGACTTATTGTTTATGTGCCGATGTGATAGGCAACAGTTATTTGGCTGTAAGAGACGGCGATAGAAAGATTTGCTTCTTTAAGGTATAATGTTTATAAGAATATCCCCTTTGAAAACTGAAAAAGTGCCAACTCTACGATTCATAGGTTTCGATTCTAAGTGCTTTTTGATAAAATATAGCTAACAGGGGGCAAGAATATGGACAAAAATATAACAGGTCGCTTTATTGCCGAACTCAGAAAACAAAAGGGTTTTACACAAAAAGAATTGGCCGAAAAGCTTATGGTAACAGATAAAGCAATTTCACGATGGGAAACAGGAAAAGGACTTCCTGACACTTCATTGTTAAAACCGCTTGGAGATGTTTTAGGCGTTTCCATCACTGAATTGCTGTCTGGAAAAAGGATAGAGGAGGTTGATATGAAAGAACAAGCTGACAATATTATTTTGGAGTCGCTGAATTATTCAAAGCGTATGCTTGCAAGTGTAATAAGTGTAATCATTTTCATTATTGGCATCGCTTTCATAATTTCACCGCTATTTTTGGTAAGTCAAAGTTATATCTGGACACTGGGTCTTATCATTGTTGCAACAGCAATTCTTTACATCTACACACGAAAGAAGAGGGATTCAATGAAAGCAACGAATAGAGCCTATCATCTGTCCGCTCTTGCGTTACAGGGTATAGCGTTAATTTTAGAGATACTACCGATCGGTACTGTCATGGTGTTCGCGACAAGTCCAACCAAACAAACTATTGAAGTGTATTCATATTTCAGTCTGCTCCCCGTAGGGTATGCGAATTTCACGCCGCTGTTGACAGGAATCCTCACAATTTTGATTATCCTGCTTGGTGCAATTGCCTTGTTCAAATTTGACAACGCTGCCAGCCTCAGAAAGGCCATGTTTGTTTGCAGCGTCATCTCACTACTGCTTTCGATTGTTCCGTTATTCCTATTCGGAACGGTTGGAATGACAGCTGCAAGTTATGCGGTTTCTTGTGCAATCCTCTTGTCAATCTGCCTGCAAGCTGTAGCCAATCGAAAGGAATAGTTCGTGCTTGGTGAACGACACAAGCGGTATTTATGACTTCCGCAAGTGAGGTGCAGTCAGACCGCAATAGGCCGTATATGAGCTTGCAGCGATTCTTATATCATCGGGCAGATATGCTTCAGCCGATTCCGCCGGAAGCTCTGCCGGCTTTTCATGATACGCCCGTCTTCTCAAGCCGATATGGCTGGGCAATGGTGAATGCGATAGAAGGAGAGCTTCTCTTCGCAAGCGGGATGCGTCTGTCGCTGGCAGATGCAGCCGAAGTGTATGTTCTGCCTCCGGCCTTTGCAACACCCGGCGCGGCAGTAACCATGCCGTTGAGAAGGGACGAGCTTATCGGGTACGACTGTGTATGGGTAGAGCCAATCTCCATGGACGCCGCCCTGCGAGATGAGCTTCGCGGCTGGTATTATATTAAAAGACGCTTTGTGGAAAACGAGGTGGGGCAGCGCTTCTACTTTGATTTTTACGGCGCAAAATGGCTTGCCTTTACAAACGGACCGGGAAATATATGAATGAGGTCCATCTTGATGCGCGAAGTGAAATCAGAATAAGAACGTCCGCCCGTTTCTGCCCTTGAGGCGTGGAGCGGGCTTTCGTTCATTTTCCGGGCTGGTCTCGTTGCACTTTTGTGACACTTTCCATGCACTTTTGCGGGGGAAATCCGAGACCGTTTCTGGTATGATGCAGTCAAGGTTGATACACAACCACAACATACTTCAAAAAGGAGCGTAACATACCATGAAAAAGAAAACGATTTGGAGCCTTGTATTGGCACTTGCGTTGACGGTAACGGCCATCGGCACAGCAACCTCCGCCTTTGCCGCCACACCCGCACCAATGGAGCCTGTTACTAAAATTGCAACCGAGAACGAGGACGCCATCTGGGAGCAGATCGAGGCGATTGAGGAAAAGAGCGACGCCATCTTCCAAAGAAACGTGGCGCTGTGGGAAAAGCTGGACGAAATCTGCAACGCCCTGCCCGACGACTACGACTTCACAAACTTTGATGAAGCGGCATTTATCCGCAGTACCAACGCCCTGACCGAAGCGGAGAAGGAAACGCTTCTGGCAGACATCAAGGAGCTGAACGGCCTTGACGCTGAGATGGAGGCACTGTACGCTCAGCTGCCCGACTGCGACAATATGCCGCTTTACGAGAAGGCACTGGAAAAGGCCGACCCCAAGGTGCTGGATGAGATCGACACCTTGGAGCAGGAATATGACCGCGTCTGCGAAAAGCACGCCGACCTGTGGGACAAGGTAGATGAAGCGTACTTTGATCTGCCGGACGACTACGACTTCGACAACTACGATGAGGCAGCCTTCATCCGCAGCCTGAGCTTCCTGACCGACGCGGAAAAGGACGCGCTGATCGCCGACTACAACCGTCTTACGGAGATCGACAGCCGGCTGTGCGAGCTGTACAATTCCATCTGGGGCAACACCGGCTGCGAAAGCGGCATCTGCCCCCTTTGACGGAAAGGCGGTTTTCTGATAGTATAAAATCAACATCATGCCGATGCTGCGCCCACGCGCAGCATTTGGCGCTGCTTTCAAGGAGGACGCATGGGACATTCCATCTACTTGGCGGACGATGAAAAGAGTATACGGGAGCTGCTCCATAGCTTCCTCGCAAGCGACGGATATACCGTGCGCTCCTTTGAAAGCGGCGACGCGCTGCTGGAGGCGTTTCGTCAGGAGCCTGCGGAGCTTGTAATACTGGACATTATGATGCCCGGCACAGACGGACTTACCGTGTGCCGGGAGCTTCGCTCTGTTTCCGATATTCCCATCATCCTGCTTACGGCCAAGGACAGCGAACTGGATTACGTCATGGGCATCAGCCAGGGCAGTGACGATTATCTCACCAAGCCCTTTCGTCCAACGATATTACTGATGAAGGTGAAGGCGCTGCTGCGCCGTGTGGAGATGGACAGGGGGAAAACGGCGGCGGCAGAGGATGAGCTGCGCTACGGGGATATCCGCTATTCCGCTACGGAAAACGCCGTCTTTTGCGGAAGCACGATCGTGGCGCTGACCCAGACCGAGTTGCGGCTGCTCAGCTATATGATGAAGCAGCCGGAGAAGGCGTATTCCCGCGAAGAGCTGCTCAGCGCGGTATGGGGCTTTGACTCGGAGGTAGAGACCCGCGTGACCGACGAAACTCTGCGCCGTATCCGGAAAAAGCTGCTGCAAGCGGGCAGCACCGTCAGCGTAAGCACCATATGGGGCTTTGGTTATAAGCTGAAGGGGGCAGAGCGCACATGAAAAACATCAAGCTGCGGATCGTGTACCTGATCCTTTGCTCGGCTCTGCTGCTCTTTGCCCTGTTCATGCTGGCGGTGAACCTCATTATACCTGCACACTTTGTGCGTGAGGCAAAAAAAGCGCTCATCAGTGAGGCACAGTATCAGAACCGCACCATCCCCTATACCGACGATAAATCCTTTTTTGACGATGGATGGAATGACACGGAGGAGCACTTCCTTACGCCAAGCATCGTATTTTTAGAGCTGGATAATGCCAATCAATCAAGCGGTTGGAACAGGGACGCATATCGTCTGGAGAAAAAACTGCTGGAATACTACACGGGGCGGGAGCTATCGCTCAACCAATGCTATACCTTCAAAACGGACAGGCATCACCTGATCTTCATGTCCGTGCAGGAGGAGCAGGACG